>ENA-ORBV01000541-ORBV01000541.1-microbial-mat-metagenome-genome-assembly--contig:-NODE-541-length-87271-cov-9.591990_pt1 | contig 87271 bp, 84 predicted proteins | sample MGYA00237777_ERZ505514 | MGnify/ENA primary metagenome ERZ505514 (study PRJEB26160, sample SAMN06269048) | microbial mat metagenome | isolation source: Oligotrophic lake microbial mat | place...
AAGAACTGCTGCGCAACTATGTAATGGGCGTCGGCTACCAATGACAGGTTGTTGTTGATCTTCGCAAGCGGCATCCAGACCGTTGCTGATCTTCATCGTCGTTTAACACATCGGCCTGTGCGCGGTGGCTTGAAGAGGCATGTGTCGCTCACGTCGAGACTGTAGGTTGCCACGGTCTTGGACGGCTCAGTACAGCGCCCATCGAACGAAGTGAGGCCGACCGCGATGTCCCGCCCCTTCCACGGCTCGCCCGAAATTCGGGCAATCAGCTCCGTCCAGACCCGCTCGAAGGCCCGCACTGCTTCTGCCGTATCGAAACGCACACCCGGAGGAAGTAGCGGCGCGATGTCCTCGGTGAGGCTCCGGGTGAGCTTTTCCAGCATGCGCTGCTCGGCCATGGCCCGGGAAATGGGCGCACCTTCGAGCGCCACATAGTGATTGAAGCAGGTAACCACTGTGTCCAGGTCCAGTTGAAGCTCGTTGAGGCCGTGATGCAGATCGAACAGGTCGCGATTCTTACGCCGCTGCAGCAGCGCGCGCAGCTTGGTCCCGAACAGTTCTTCGGGCTCGAAGGAAGCGATTTCCGCCCTGCCTCGATACCAGTCACTTTCGACTACAAACGGATACGGCTTGATAGCGAACAGGCTGGCGTGTTCGCGCGTGTTGATCTCGACCTTGAGCTTCAAAGACGAGTATGAATCGCCCTCAGGCGTGAACCGGAATACCAGATGCATCGAGTGCTCCGCCCGCTCCGTGCAGCACTTTCCCAGCCACGACAAGGCAGCCCGGATTGCATCCACGGAGGCGCCGATGGGCTCCGCCTGGAGCTGCACGAGATCGCGTGGACAGTGGGTTGCAGAGAAATCACAGTTTGGTCTACCGTCCTATCCACCGTCAGAAAAAGCGCACGCAGGTGAGCTTGGACGTCCATATTCAACCACAACCGTGAGGAATCACTCGAGTCCCAGCCACGCGAGCAGGTCCTGCGCTTCGAGTCGAAGCATCAGCAAGTGTCCGGCGCGGTGTGCCAGGTCGCCAACGCCGGACGGCTGCGGCGGATAGTCAGGCGTGGATGCGGCGCCTCAACACCGGCGCCAACGCCAGCGCTGACGCGAACAGCCAGGCGGCAGCAGGCACCGGGATGACCGTCATCGTTGTCACCGTGCTTAACACGGCCAGCAGCGGTTGGGTCGCCGGGCTCGCGACATTGATCCGTAGCTCCGTTGCCTGGAAGGGGAAACTCACTCGAGGGAACGGGTTCGGCAGGCCCATTGACGCGAACGCATTGCTGGTGAATGCGCGGATATCGAGATCCAGCAGCGTTGGAGTCAGCCCGCGAAACGGCGCACTGTTGAAACCTGCCGCGCTTCCGATTTCGTAGCCGAACACGTCTCTCGCCGCCGCGAATCCCGCAAACTGCCGATAGCGGGCTGCACTCCCGGACTGGGAGGTGGCGACTGTCTGTCCACCGAGTTCCACTGTCGCAGACACAATAGCGCTGGTGTACGTCGCGGTAATACCGAGTGGGGAATTGTCCTCGATCCCGAACACGCCGTGATCGCGGGTCAGGTGCGCCGGAGGCTTCGGCACAAGCGCAGGCATCCGCGCGACGGAGGCCAGCAGGTCGAAGACCACATGGGTGCTGCCGCCCCGGTACGGCGTCTTCAGCTCGTAGCGAACCTGGCCGTGGGCTCTGACGCACAGCCGCCCGGTGCCGAGCGCCGGCTGGGCGATATACCGGCACAGCCGCTCCGTTTATCATTACACTGCCCCTGCGCCCTCGGCGGGAGTCGAGGCGGCAGCTGTCGTCACGGGCCGCTAGTCAGCGGACGTCGCTTGCTCGGCGTGACTTCTCAGCTGGCCAAGGTCGCTGGAAGCATCCGTTCAAGCCCGGCCCGGACGATCCGGTAGCACTCACACGCCCTGCTCTCGAGCCCCGTCCGGTTGATCACGACAATGCGGCCGCGGTTGTATTCCAGTAGCCTGGCCTCCTGAAGCCGGCAGGCCGCATGGGTGATCTCCTCACGTCGCAGGCCGAGGATATTCGCTATGAACTGCTGCGTGAGCTCCAGCTCGTTCGACGTCAGCCGGTCGACGCTTGAGAGCAGGAGTTTGCACAGCTTCTGCTCTGCCGTATGGCGCCGACAGCAGATTGCACTCTGGGCCATCTGGATCATCAGTAACCCGTTGTATACCAGCAGTGACTTCGAGAAGGCCTCACTGTCGGCAACCGCGGCTTTCAGCGTGCTTATCGGTATCCGGTACGCACGGACGGCGGTCAGTGCCACGCATTGAAAAGGCATTTCCTCGGGGCCAAGCAGGTACCAGGCGCCAACCAGGCCCTCCTTGCCAATTTCAGCAATGTAGGTCGCGTCGTTGTCAGAGGTGAGCCCGACGAGGGCAACGAGGCCCGATACCGGGAAATACCCATAACTCGCGCCACTGCCTGACCCGTCGATCGCCTTCCCGGCAACAACGCTCACGGACTCAAGACGAGGCTCCAGCCGCGCGTAGTCGGCCTCCGACATGCCAGCCAGCAGGAGATTGGTTAAGGGGTTGTGCCAGGTCACCACTGCGGTTCCTGAGTACCGGTGCGCGGTATCGATAGGCCGGTAAATGATCGTGGCAAGCCGGTTGGAATATTCACAAACCGTGGTCCACAAAAGGCAGCCCCGATTTTAACTCGTGGCCAGTAAGCGTGTATGTGCGGAAGCATACTTAGGGCGCTGGGGCAGGCGCATCGCCCTGATCCGCCGGGTAGTACTAATCGAGGCAGAAATCGCATAGCGTGCGACTCGTCGCTGCGGGGGGATTTCCCGGGTAGAGGTGATTCAAACATCCCGCCCGCTGAGTCTGCCAACCCGGAAAGGCACCCGTCACGCTCCCCGGATGCACCAGGCCCTGACACGGCCAGCTCCCCGCCCCACGAATCTCCCCCCTTAACCCGTCATTGGTGCACCGCGGACCCGCCCCGGCGCAGCCGGTCGCCCCGGTCCCGTCCGCCAAGACGAGCCGGCTCTTCGGACCAGCCAGCGCAACCCCAGTTCCCCCTGAGGTGGCCCGCGTGCTGATACTGGTACCGGCTGGTGAAGCGGATGGCCGAGTAATCCCGGCAATTGATCGGTTGCCGGCTGGCCGCCGGTGCGCATAGACGGTGCGCATGTCAGTACGCATTGAGGCTGGTCATGGACCCTGTTTTTGATCCCGGTGCCCGCAAGAGACCTACCAACCTGAGCATCAATGGCGACCTCCTAGCCAAGGCGCGGGCAGTGGACATCAACCTCTCGGCCACGCTGGAGCAGGCGCTGGCGGAGGCGCTGCGCAGGCGCCAGCGCGAGCAGTGGCTCGCCGAGACTCGAACCGCCATCGCGGCCTACAACGCGGACGCCGAGACCGGTGGCGTGTTCAGCGACGGACTGCGCGGTTTCTGATGCCGCTATTCACTGTGTACCGAAATCCACACCCGGCAAGTCGCCGGCGGTTACCCCTGCTCCTCGACGTGCAGAGCGAACTGCTCGACGGCCTTGCCACCCGGGTGGTCGTACCCCTGGTGCCGGCCTCGCAGCGGAAAGCACAAAGTGTCAAGAAGCTCATGCCAACCGTCGTCGTGGGCGGCCAGCGTTACCTGTTGATCACCCCGCAGTGGCCCGGTGTATGTCGCAAGTCACTGGGCGTCGCTGTCGGCGATCTCTCAGGGCATCGCGCCGAAATCCTCGCGGCACTCGATCTGCTGCTGACGGTGGTCTGACCTTGTGCTGTTGAACTAGATGAGGCCCTCAGCGGTGCAACAGGGCAATCTGAGTCGCTGAAGCAGCCTCAAGACTGCACCCAATCAGGCTGCGATCGCGCCTAAAGGCGCTCCTACTGCCATTTTGGTTACGCCGGTCGGCGCTCTTACTCCCACTCGATAGTGGCGGGCGGCTTGCCTGAAATGTCATAGACCACCCGGGAGATGCCTGCGGTCTCATTGATGATTCGGCGAGAAACCAGATCGAGGAAGTCATAGGGCAGGTGCGCCCAGCGGGCCGTCATGAAGTCGACCGTCTCCACCGCGCGCAGGGCTATCACCCAGTCGTAGCGGCGGCCATCTCCCATCACGCCGACGGACCGCACCGGCAAAAACACGGCAAAGGCCTGACTGACGTTGTCGTAGAGATCGGCGCGGCGCAGTTCCTCCATGAAGATGTGGTCGGCCTTGCGCAGCAGGTCGGCGTATTCGCGCTTCACTTCGCCCAGGATGCGGACGCCCAGGCCGGGACCCGGGAAGGGATGGCGGTAGACCATCTCCCTGGGCAGGCCCAGCTCCACGCCGATCCGGCGGACCTCGTCCTTGAAGAGCTCGCGGATCGGCTCTACAAGCTTCAGCTGCATGTTCTCCGGCAGGCCACCCACGTTGTGGTGGGACTTGATCACGTGGGCCTTGCCCGTCTTCGTGCCAGCCGACTCGATCACATCCGGGTAGATCGTGCCTTGGGCAAGCCACTTGACGTCGGAGAGCCTGCCTGCCTCTTCGTCGAAGATGTCCACAAACAGGCGACCGATGATCTTGCGTTTCGCCTCCGGATCGGCGACCCCGGCGAGCGCCTGCAGAAAGCGGTCTTCCGCATTCACTCGAAGCACCGTCACGCCCAGGTGCTCGGCGAAGATGGCCATGACCTGGTCGCCCTCGTGAAGCCGGAGCAGGCCGGTATCGACAAATACGCAGACCAGCTGGCCACCGATGGCTTCGTGCAACAGTGCGGCCACGACGGAGGAATCGACGCCGCCGGAAAGCCCCAGCAGCACTTTGTCCCGGCCCACCTGGGCACGGACCCGCTCGATCTCCCGCGCGATGATGTTGCCGGACCGCCAGGTGTCGGGGCAGCCGCAGATCTCCCGCACAAAACGCTCGAGAATCCGCTGGCCCTGTTCGGTGTGCGTCACTTCCGGGTGGAACTGCAGTCCATAGAAGCGGCGGGTTTCGTCGGCCATGCCCGCCAGCGGCGCGTTGGTGGAGCTCGCAATGGGCTTGAAGCCCGGTGGCAGGCGCTTCACCCGGTCCCCGTGGCTCATCCAGACGCTCATGTCGTCCGTGGCGACGCCATCGAGCAGTGCACTGCCCTCGGCAGCCTTCACGATCGCGTGACCGAACTCCCGGTGAGCCGACGATTCGACCTCGCCGCCCAGCTGGGCCGCCATGGACTGCATGCCGTAGCAGATGCCGAGCACGGGCACGCCCAGCTCGAAGACGAGCGGCGGGATCGTGGGCGTGACGGCGCTGAAGGTGGCGCCGGAAATCACGGACTCGGGACCACCCGAGAGGATCACGCCTGCCGGTGCGAACGCACGAAGGTCAGCAACGTCGGCATCCCACGGCAGGATCTCGCTGTAGACGCCGGCCTCGCGGACGCGACGGGCGATCAGCTGGGTGTACTGGGAGCCGAAGTCGAGGATCAGGATGCGGCCAATGGACGCCGTGGGGTCGGTCACGTCTCCGTCCGGTAATTGGGCGGTTCCTTGGTCATGGTCACGTCGTGCACGTGACTCTCGCGCATGCCGGCGCCGGTGATCCGGACGAAATCCGGCTTCGTGCGCATTTCCTCGATGCTGCCGCAGCCGGTGTAGCCCATCGCGGCGCGGAGGCCGCCAACCAGCTGAGTGATGATGGCGGAGAGACTGCCCTTGTAGGGCACGCGGCCCTCGATACCTTCCGGGACCAGCTTCTCCAGCTCGGAGGACGAGTCCTGGAAGTAGCGGTCGGACGAACCGTGCCGCTGGGCCATGGCGCCCAGGGACCCCATGCCCCGGTAGGACTTGTAGGACCGGCCCTGGTACAGCTCGACTTCGCCCGGGGCCTCTTCCGTGCCAGCGAACAGGCCGCCGATCATCGTGCAGTGGGCGCCCGCGGCAATGGCCTTGGCGAAGTCCCCGGAATAGCGGATGCCGCCATCGGCGATCAGCGGCACGCCCGTGCCCTCGAGGGCGGCGGCCACGTCGGCCACCGCGGTAATCTGCGGCACGCCCACGCCGGCCACGATCCGCGTGGTGCAGATGGACCCGGGGCCCACGCCGACCTTCACGCCGTCGGCGCCCGCGGCCACGAGATCCCGCGCCGCCTCCGGTGTGACGATGTTGCCGCCGATGACCTGCAGTTTCGGGTATTGCCCCTTGATGGCGCGGATCCGGTCGAGCACGCCCTTGGAATGGCCGTGGGCGGTGTCGACGATGAGCAGGTCGACGCCCGCCTCGACCAGCGCCTTGACGCGCTCGGGCGTGTCACCACCCGTGCCAACGGCGGCGCCGACGCGGAGCGCGCCCCGGGCGTCCTTGCAGGCGTAGGGGTAATCCTTGGCCTTCTGGAAATCCTTGGCCGTGATCATGCCCCGCAACTGGAAGTTCTCCGCCACCACCAGCACCTTCTCGATGCGGTGCTTGTGGAGCAGATCCAGCACTTCCTTCTTGTCGGCGCCTTCGCGGACGGTCACGAGCCGGCTTTCCGGCGTCATTACGGAAGAGACGGGAGCGTCGAGGCGCGTCTCGAAGCGGAGGTCCCGATTGGTGACGATGCCGACGGTGCGCCCCTTGTCCACCACCGGCACGCCGGAGATGTTGTGGGCGTGGGTGATCGCCAGCACCTCGCGGATGGTCTGGTCCGGGCGAACGGTGATGGGGTCGTTGACGATGCCGCTTTCGTACTTCTTGACCTGGGCCACCTGGCGGGCCTGGTCGGCGGGGCTCATGTTCTTGTGGATGATGCCCATGCCGCCTTCCTGGGCCAGGGCGATCGCGAGGCGGGCCTCGGTGACGGTGTCCATGGCGGCGGACAGGATCGGGATATTGAGCGTGATGTCGCGGGTCACCCGGGTCTGCAGGCTGACTTCCCGGGGAAGGATCTCCGAGTAGGCCGGCTTGAGAAGGACATCGTCGAAGGTGAGGGCGTCGTGGGTGATCCGCATAAGACGAGCCATGGTACGCGGCCCGTCCCGGCACGTAAACTGCCGGGCATGGTTGAATCTTCCAGCACCGCGGGCCCCGGCAGGCCGGCCGATGGCAAGCCGGCTGATCAGAAGCGGGTTCTATCCGTTTCCCAGCTGAACCGGATGACCCGGCAGCTCCTGGAGCAGGATCTGCCCCTGCTGTGGGTGGAAGGCGAGATCTCCAACCTGGCCCGCCCCGCCTCGGGGCACCTGTATTTCTCGCTGAAAGACGACAAGGCCCAGATCCGCTGCGCGCTGTTTCGCAGCCGGGGACGCAGCACGGAGGTCGCGGCGGCCAATGGCCAGCAGGTGCTGGTGCGGGGTCGGGTGAGCATTTACGAACCCCGGGGCGACTATCAGCTCATCGTGGACCACCTGGAACCGGCGGGCGAAGGGTTGCTGCGGCGCCGCCTCGAGGAATTGAAGCGCAAACTCGCTGCCGAGGGACTGTTTGACGAAGCCCGCAAGCAGGACCTGCCCCCCCTGCCCCGCCAGATCGGGGTCATCACGTCACCCAGCGGGGCGGCGGTCCGGGACGTGCTCCACATACTGCGCCGGCGTTTCCCGGCCATTCCCGTGGTGGTGTATCCCGTGCAGGTCCAGGGCGAGCAGGCCAGGTTCGACATCGTCCGTGCGCTGGAGACGGCCGCTGCCCGGGCCGAGTGCGACGTGCTCATCCTGGCCCGGGGTGGCGGTTCCCTCGAGGACCTGTGGGCCTTCAACGAGGAGATCGTGGCCCGGGCCATTGCGGCCTGCCCGATTCCGCTGGTGGCAGGCATCGGCCACGAGGTCGATTTCACCATCGCCGACCTCGTGGCTGACGTGCGGGCGCCGACGCCCTCCGGCGCCGCAGAACTCGTCGTTCCCGACGGCACGGACTGGCTGCGCAGGGTGCAGGTCCTGGAACGCCGTCTGGCGCTGGCAGCCCGGCGTGTCCTGAATGACGCGCGGCTCGCGCTGCGGGCGGCAGCCGCCCGCCTGGCGCGCTGCCACCCGGGATTCATGCTCCGGCAAAACGCCCAGCGGCTGGACGAGCTGCGGGGGCAGCTCTCTGTGGCCCTGCGCAACCGGCTGACGCTGGATCGCCTGCGCGTCGGCAACGCGCTGGCGCGCCTGCGGAGTGCCTCGCCAGCCGTGCGGGTGCGCACCGCAGGAGACCGCGTTGCCAGTTTCCGGCTCAGGCTCTCCTCTGCGCTGCGCGCCAGACTGACGGTCCCCGGCACACAGCTGGCCGTGCTTGGCGGCCGCCTCCACACCGTCAGCCCTCTGCGGACCCTCGAACGCGGCTACGCCATCGTCCTGGACGCGGGCGGCACGGTGGTTCGCAGCACCACCCAGGTCCAGGCCGGCGATGCCATCACCGCGCGAGTGGCAGACGGCGTGCTCAAGGCGACAGTGCGGTAGCAGCGGCGGCGGGAGCAGCGGTAGCAGCAGCAGTAGCAGCGGCATCCCGGCCGGGCGTCCCGTCCGGCGCTCACCGTGTCCTCACGGTAGCGGACGGGATCCCGGCCGGGGTGCCGCGGGCCACGAAGGGAGTTTTCGCGGGGCAGGAAGGGGATTGTCGCGCCGGTCGGCGCTCCTACGTACCGAAGAACGAGGCCAGCACCGGCCGGAACCGGTCCATATCCACGAGGAAGGAATCGTGACCCTGGATCGACGGCAATTCCACGAGATGCACCTCCCGGCCCCGCGCGTCGAGCCCTGAGGCCAGCTCCCGTTGCTGGGCCAGCGGAAACAAAATATCCGTCTCCACACCAACGACCAGGACGCGCTCGGCACGCACTTTGGCCAGGCCGGCGGTGACTGACCCGCCGTGCTCGGCCACGTCAAAGAGATCGCTGGCGCGGGACAGGTACAGGTAGCAGTTCGCATCGAACTGGCCGGTAAACTTCTGAGCATGAGCCTCCAGATAGGCCTCGACCTCGAAGTCCTGGGCAAACGCGTTACCGGTCTGCCGTTCGCCGTCCACGCGTTCCCGCCCGAAGCGCTGGTCCCATTCCCGGGCGGAACGATAGGTCACCATGCCCAGCTTGCGCGCCAGCCGCATACCGGTGATCGGGCCGGCACCGGACCCGTAATTGCCCCCGTCCCAGGCCGGGTCGCGGCGAATCATCTCCCGCTGCAGTGAGCGCACCGCGATGGAAAACGGCAGGGACCGGGCGGCCGTCGAGAGCAGGACCACGTTCCGCGAGATGCCCGGGTGCTGGATGGCGCAAGCGAGCGTGGTCATGCCGCCCATGGACGGCCCGACGAGCGTGTGGAGGCGCTCGATTCCGCAGTGCTCCAGCACGGCCTTGCCCGCATTGGCGACGTCTTCAAGGCTGAGTACGGGAAAGGACGCGCCGTAGGCCTTAGCTGTAGCCGGGTCCCGGGACGCCGGACCGGTGGACCCGAAACAGCTGCCCAGTGAGTTGATGCAGACGACAAAGAAGCGGCGGGTATCAATCGGGCGTGACGGGCCAACGATCTCCTCCCACCAGCCGGGAGACGGGTCGTCCGGAGAAGAGGTGGCGTGGGCCGACGGGGACATGCCCGTGAAGATCAGGATAGCGTTGTCCCGGGCGGCATTGAGTTGCCCCCAGGTCTCGTAGGCAATCACCGGCCGGTCGAGATGTCCGCCCCGGCGCATCTCGAATCGTCCGGGGAGCTGAAAGACCTGGCGCGCGATCGTCATAGGCGCAGAATTATGCCGCCACCGGGGCAGAGCCAGCGCCGCCGCAGCTCCACCGATTGGTTATATGGATATGATTCAGTTGCGCTGCTTGCCCCGGACCTGGATGCGCTCCCGGCGCTTCACCTGCCGCGGCGTGAGCTTGTTCCGGCGACCGGCGAAGGGGTTCTTGCCGGTGCGCAGTTCGATGCGGATCGGGGTCCCGCGTAGCCGGAACACCTTGCGGAAGCAACCCACCAGGTAGCGGCGGTAGTTCTCCGGCAGGGCGCCCGTCTGGTTGCCATGAATGACGATCAACGGCGGACGGCGGCCACCCTGGTGAGCATAGGTCAGCTTGATGCGGCTGCGATGGGCCACCGGCGTCGGGTAGGCCTGAATGGCGTCCTTCAGGACGCGATTCAGGTCCGGTGTGGGCAGATCCCGGACGGCCGCCTCTGCGGCTCGCCGGCCACTCTCCAGCAGATCGTAGATGGCTGTGCCGTGCAGCGCGGAAATGTAGTGAATATCCGCAAAATCGAGAAACGGCAGGCGGCGCTCGAGATCGCTCCGCACCGTCTCCCGCTGGTCGGTGGGCAGGTGGTCCCACTTGTTGATACCAATGGCCAGCGCCCTGCCCCGCTCGAGGACCAGGCCGATCAGCGAGACGTCCTGTTCGGTGACGCTGTCCCGTGCGTCCAGCAGCACGAGCACACCATCGGCCTCCTCCAGGGCCTGAAGGGATTTCACGATGCTGAAGCGCTCGATCATCTCCTCCACGCGCGCCTTCCGGCGAATACCGGCGGTGTCCACCAGCACGAAGTCCCGGCCATCGTGCTTGAACGCCACGCGAATACTGTCCCGGGTGGTTCCTGCCTGGTCCGAAGTGAGAAGGCGGTCTTCCCCGAGGTAACGGTTGATCAGCGTGGACTTGCCCACGTTCGGCCGGCCGATGACAGCGATGCGGGTGCCAGCCAGGCCCGCAGCGTCGTCGGGGGAGGCCTCGGGCATCTCGGCAGGAATCTCGGCCAGGATGCGGGTGGCCAGCAGGGCGAGCCGGTCGCCCTGCTGGGCGGAGATGGCGACAGGTTCTCCGAGACCGAGTTCGTAGAACGCGGCGCCGAGCTGCAGGGGCTCGCGGCCCTCTGCCTTGTTGATCGCCAGGACGGCACGTTTCCCCGCCTTGCGGATGCGGGTGACGATGGCGTGGTCATCCGGCGTTGGCCCGTCTGCGGCTTCGACCACCAGCACGACCACATCAGCCTCGCCGACGGCATAAGCCACCTGGCGATCAATCAGGGTGCGCAGGGCCTCGTTGCTGCCGGACTTGCCGGTTGTTCTGCTCGTCGTGAGCCCGCCCGTATCGATGATGATCGAGCGGCGCCCCGCCAGCGTGGCGTAACCGTACAGGCGGTCCCTGGTAAGCCCCGGGAAATCGGCGACGAGCGCATCACGGGTGCCCGTCAGCGCGTTGAAGAGTGTGGACTTGCCGACGTTCGGTCGGCCGACCAGGGCAAAGACCGGCAGCACGGCAGGAGCCCGCTACTGGTCGACTTGACGGAAAGCAGCGAGGTCTCCGCCGTCAGTCTGCACGTAGAGCATGTCATTGACGACGAGCGGCGGCGACGTCACCCGGTCGCTGCCCACGCGGGCGCGGGCCTGAAGCTTGCCCGTCGCAGTGTCAAAGAAATGTACGTAGCCGGCAAAATCCCCCACGACGACAGAACTCTGGTAGGCCGTGGGTCCGGATAGATCGCGATTCTTCAGCACGTCGCTGGTCCAGATTGCGCTGCCCGTCTGACGGGAAAAGGCCTGGAGATCACTGCTGTCGGTCGACACATAGACGTTCTCCAGGTCCACTGCGAGCCCGTCATAACTCCGGGTCTCCTGTGACCACAGGGACTGACCGGATTCGGCGGCTACCGCATTAAGCTGGCCGCGATAGCTGACGACGTACACGTCTTCGCCGACGGTGCGGACGGTTGCATTGATATCCGCCAGCCGCTCCACTTCGTTGCGGCCCGACGGCGGGTCGAGGAGCACATCCCAGCCCGGGGAGCCGTCCAGCAGTGAATAGGATGCCAGCTTGCCGTTATCGAAGCCGGCGATCACCAGATCCTGGATGACGACCGGCGCACCAGTGCCGCGCAGCGTGAGCCGGGGCATGGCCTGCTGGACGAACCAGACCTGCCGGCCATCGATCAGATCCAGTGCGGCGAGCTTGCCGTCCACGGAGCGCACCAAGGCGTAGCCACCGGCAATAGCCGGGGCGGCCAGCACCTCACTCGAGACGGTCGTCCGCCAGCGCTGCTGGCCATCAGCCGCGTTCAGCGCCACCACCTCGCCATCGCTCGAACCGACGACGACAACTTCGCCATCGGTCGCGGGCCCGCCGGACAGCTGCAGCTTGGTCTTTTGGAGCCACAGTCGCTTGCCCTTCACCGCGTCAAACGCGGAGACGCGACCGTCGTGAGCGGCGGCGAAAATGCGGGCACCATCGGAGCACGGTTGCAGCGCCAGGCGCAGGGCCTCAGTGTTATCCCCGAGATCCGCCGTCCACATCTTCTTCACGCGCAGGGTGGGCTTGAAGTCGGTCAGCTCCGCCGGAGGGTTGGGATCCTCATCCCCACCGAAAACACTGCAGCCGGCATTGGGCACGGCCAGGACCACGGCCAGTGCAGCGACGCGGCCGGTCCGGAGCCACCAGGGATTCGTCCGCTGCGACGACGCGTCCATCACGGGGCGACGGCGCCCGGCGCGGGAACCGTTGCAGCCGCGGTCGCAGCGCCGACCAGCGCTGCGTTGGCGCCGCCCAGGTCATCCAGCTTGGCCTGGACATAGGTCGTGTCGAGCACTGTCGCGGCGACGTCACCGTTCAGTGCCTGCTCGTACTCACTCCGTGCTTCGGCCAGCTTGCCCATCGCGTAATACACATCGCCACGCACGTCGTGAAACGCCGGGGCGAAGGCCTTGGAACCGGGATCGGCGAGAGTCTTCAGGGCCAGGTCGTACTTCTCCTGGAGGACCTGCACGCGGGCCAGTCGCAAGCGGGCGATCAGCCGGAATTCCGGGGATACCGCTGTACTGACCACCTGCTGAAGGTATTCAGCGGCCTTGTCGGGCTTCCCCTGCTCCAGATACAGGCGGGCCATCGCGAGGCGCCCCTGATCGGCGTAAGGGGAAGCACTGAAGCCGGCAGCCAGGGTGGTCATGCCTTCCTCGGCGCGCTCGAGCCGTTTCGTCCGGACTGCCTGCAGGAACGTCTCGTAGATTACAGACGCTTCCTCTGCCTTCCGCTCCTGATAATGGTTCCACTGATTCCAGCCAAACAGTCCGCCGAGGCCAAGGACCACGCCAGCGACCAGAAACGTCCCGTTCTCGCGGATCCAGCCCTTGACCTGGTCGGCCTGTTGTTGATCTGTCAGAAATTCATCCACGGCTCTGTTCCTGTCAATCTGTTGTCTCGATGACCGGCCCGGTAGTCGGGCCGACAAGGTAGGGCCGGATGGCGTCTGCCAGGTTGGCGACGGCAACAGTCTGCTGCTCAACCCCGGCGCGCATCGGCTTGAGCACGGCTGCCCCGGTGGCCACTTCATCTTCACCCAGAATGACCGCGACCTGGGCCCCGCTGCGGTCTGCCCGCTTCATCTGGGACTTGAAGCCGCCGCTCCCGCAGTGGACCTCTACCCGCATGGGCGGCACACCGTTGCGCAGGCTCTCGGCAATCCGGAACGCCAGGCGCGAGGTGCCCTCGCCAGCGGCGACGAGGTAAACATCCGGCACCCGGGTGGGTGCAGGCTGGCCCGCCAGCGCGTACAGCTCCACCAGCCGTTCCAGGCCGATGGCAAACCCGATGGCGGGCGTGGCTTCGCCCCCCAGATGGGCCACCAGCCCATCATACCTGCCACCAGCGCAGACTGCGCCCTGACTGCCCAGGCGGTCGGTGACCCACTCGAAGACCGTGCGACCGTAGTAGTCCAGACCCCGGACCAGGCGCGGATTGACCGTATGGGCCACCCCCGCATCGTCGAGGAGGGTGCGCAGCCCGGCGAAGTGGGCTGCTGACTCGTCATCCAGGTACTGGGTCATCTGGGGCGCCCTGGCAATCAGGTCGGCCAGGTCCGGATTCTTGCTGTCCAGGATACGGAGCGGATTGCGGTCGAGGCGCCGGCGGCTGTCCTCATCCAGCAGGTCGAAGCGTTCCCGGAAAAAGCGGCTGAGGTCCGCACGGTAGAGCTGCCGGGTCTCGGCAGTCCCCAGCGTGTTGATCTGCAGACTCACGTGGGAAATGCCCAGGAGGCGCCAGAGGCGCGCCAGCAGGATGAGCAGCTCGGCATCAATGTCGGGACCCGCGAAGCCGAGCGCCTCCACATCAAACTGGTGGAACTGCCGGTAGCGGCCCTTCTGGGGCTTCTCATAGCGGAACATGGGACCGGTAGAGAAGAACTTCTGGCGCTGGTTGCGCAACAGGCCATGTTCCATGCAGGCCCGCACGATGCCGGCCGTGGCCTCGGGGCGCAAAGTCACCGACACGCCGTTCCGGTCATCGAAGGTGTACATCTCCTTTTCAACGATGTCCGTCACCTCGCCGATGGAGCGCTTGAACAGTTCGGTACGCTCGACAATGGGTACCCGGATCTCCTGGTAGCCATAGTCGAGGAGCAGGCCCCGCAGGGTGTTCTCCACGTGCTGCCAGGTAGCGCCGGCCGGCGGCAGGAGGTCTTCCATCCCGCGCAGGGCTTGCAGGGGTTCGTTCATTCGACGGGGGTCGCCGGTAACGGCTGAAGAGCCTCTGTCGGCACGCCACCCGCTGCCGTGGGCCCTGCCGCCGCTGCTGTGGGCTCTGCCGGGCCGGGCTCGGCAGCCACGGCGGGCTCCGCGGGCGGCGCGGGCTCCGCCGGCAGTGCGGGCTCCACAGGCAGCGTGGGTACCGTCTCCACGGTGGGGGACAGTTGGAGGGTCGGCCCCGACTTCGGCACGGGCGCAGGTCCGCCACTCAGGGCGTACAGCACCAGCAGCGCCACGATGGCAAAGGCCACCGCGAGACCGATGGCGATCGGCCCGGGGGGTGTCGTCAGGGGCTTTTCCAGTTCCCGGGTTACCGTGGGTGGTGCATCCGCATTGGGATCCGACGCCCGGTAAGCCGCTAGGATCGACTCCTCCGAAAGGCCGAGGAGCCGCGCATAGGCTTTCAGGTGACCCCGCACGAAGACGGCGGCGCCCAGCACTTCGTAGCGCTCGTCCTCCAGGGCCCGCAGGACGGAGGCCTCAAGCCGGATGGAGAAGGCCGCCTGCTCCAGCGTGAGCGCGCGGGCCTTGCGCGCCGAGCGCAGCCGTTCGCCGAGTCCCAGTGCCGTTTCCTTGTTGCCCTCCGCCATGGTGTTATCCCGGTGCCAACGGGTCAGCCCCGGGACCGGGACTGCTCGAACATCTGCCGGGTTTCAGCGGACTCCGGGAAGTCCTCGCGCAGCTGATCGCCATAGCGGCGGGCAGCCTTGGTATCGCTCAGGGACTCCTCGATCCGGACGCCAAGCCACAGGGCAGCCGGCGTGGCCTTGCCCTGCGCCAGGTAGCGCTCAAGGAAGCCCCGCGCCTGCAGTGCATTGCCCCGCTCCAGGCTGACATCGGCCATCTGGAACAGGGCATCGGCAAAGCGCGGGTCCAGGTTCAGGGCCGCCCGCAGGTAGCTCTCGGCGAGCGCCGGATTAACGCCCTTCGCGCAGGTGCCCGCGTTGGTATAGAGCATCGGACGGTTGGCGGCCTTGACCGACAACGGCACCGCAATGGCCCGGTCGAAAAGTTTCAGCGCCTCCCGAGGCTCCTCCTTGCGCGAACAGGTGAAGATCGCGAGAAGGTTGAGACTGTCGGGATCGGACCTGTCCAGGTCGACGGCCCGGCGATACTCCCGTTCCGCACCCTTGGGATCTTCCAGCCTCTCGAAGACGATACCCAGAACGGCATGGGCCCTGGCCAGACCCGGTTCCTCACGGATCGCTCTCTCCAGTTTCTCGCGAGCCACCTGAAGGTTGTTCTGGCGCAGGTAACTGATGCCCAGCTCGAGGTTATAGCGGGCCGCATCTTCCTTGTTGGTCTCGGGGGGTTCCGGCCGGGACGATGACGTTACGCAGCCCGACACTGCGACCAGCACTCCCAGAAGGAATGCGCCACGCACAATCGGGCTGACGAGCGCCATGCTCATCAGTTCTGCCACCGCACTTCACGGCCAGCAGTGCTCCCAGCGGGTTTTCTGCCCTTGTCGCCCAGCGCCACCCGTACCCGGTTGCTGACCTGTCCGGCGAGCTGGCCGCAGGCGGCGGCGATGTCGTCACCCCGCGTACGGCGCACCATCGTCATGATGCGGTTGTCGAGCAGGACCTGGCGAAAGCGCGCCAGGGCGTCGGGCGTCGAGCGCCGGTAGTCGCTGCCTGGAAAATGATTGAAGGGAATCAGATTGACCTTCGCAGGACGATTCTTAAGGAGCCTGGCCAGATCCCGGGCCTGGGCCTCGGCATCGTTCACGCCGGACAGCATGACGTATTCGAACGTGATGCCCATGGCGTTGGTGGACTCGGCGTAGTCCCAGCAGGCCTGGAGCAGCTCGGCGATAGGATGACGCCGGTTGATCGGCACCAGCACATTACGCAGTTCATCATCAGGGGCATGCAGTGACACGGCCAGCGCGGCGTTGGATTCGAGGGCGAGCTTGCGGATCTGGGGTACCAGTCCGGAAGTGCTCACCGTGACGCGCCGGCGGGAAATCTGAAAGCCCAGGTCGTCAATCAGTACGGCACAGGCCTGCACGACCGACCGGAAGTTGGCCAGCGGCTCACCCATGCCCATGAACACCACATTGGTCACGCGGGAATTCCCGCCAACGCGGCCGAGCGCCCGGTCAGCCAGGACCACCTGGCCAATGATCTCCGCCGCCGTGAGGTTGCGATTGAAGCCCTGCCTGCCCGTCGCGCAGAACGAGCAGTCGAGCGCACAACCGACCTGGGACGACACACACAAGGTACCCCGGGCTTCTTCCGGGATGAAGACGGTTTCAATCAGCTGCCCGGCGCCGACGGCCAGACGCCACTTGGTGGTGCCGTCTGACGACTCCTGCACCGTGTCGATTGCCGGCAGCCGGAAATCCGCGCGCGCGGCGAGCGTGTCGCGCAACGTCGCCGAGAGGTCGGTCATTGCTGCAGGGTCGAGCACCCCACGACCGTACATCCAGCGCATGAGCTGGCGCGCCCGGAAAGGTTTCTCACCCAGCCCGGAGAAGAGCTGCTCCAGTTCGGGGCGCGGCAAACCCAACGGGCTCAGATCAGGCGTGCCGTTCATCAGGACTACCGGGTCCGCGGGCAGACGTCGGCCTGGGCAAAGAAGAAGCTGATTTCCTGCTTGGCGGTTTCTACGGCGTCGGAACCGTGCACGACGTTCTCTTCGATGCTGGCCGCCAGGTCCCGGCGAATGGTGCCCGGGTCGGCCTTCTTCGGATCGGTTGCGCCCATGATCCTGCGGTGGACTTCGATGGCATTTTCACCCTCGAGTACCTGGGCAATGACGGGACCGGTGGTCATGTACCGGACGAGGTCCTTGTAGAAAGGACGCTCACGATGGACGGCATAAAATGCTTCGGCCTGGGCCGTGGTGAGATGCAGCATACGGGCCGCGATAATCTTCAGCCCCGCCTGCTCGAAACGGCGATAGACGTCGCCGATGAGGTTCTTCTGCACGCCGTCGGGCTTGATGATGGAAAGGGTACGTTCGATAGTCACAAAGACTCCTGACAAAAAAGCTAGACAGTAAAACTCTCGCCGCAGCCGCACTCGCCCTTGGCGTTGGGATTGGAGAAGCGGAAGGCCTCGTTGAGCCCCTCCCGGACAAAATCGACCACGGTGCCGTCAATCAGCTGCAGCGCCTGCTGGTCAACGACCACGCGTACGCCGTCCTGGTCAAAGACCACGTCATCGGCCGTGACCGGGTCGGCGTGGTTGACGACGTAGGCGAGGCCCGAGCACCCCGTGCGCTTGACCCCGATACGCAGGCCAGCGGCACCAGCGCCAAACGCGCGCACCCGATTCAAGGCGTTTTCGGTAAGTACTACCGCCACCGGCGTCTCCTCTGGATGGATAACATAATGGAGTATGGACTAACCCCCATTGTCCCAATCCGCCAAGCAGTTGCGCAAGGCATCTTGAATGATTAGCAGCCGCCCGGCCTTGGCCACGGGAATCCCCAGCGCCTGCCCCAGGGCGAGGGGCTCGAGGCCGCTGAACCGGGCCCGACCCCCGCCCGTCAGCAGCTGAACCACCTGGTCACAGGCCGCCTGGGTGTCGGGGCACCCGAAAACCTGCGCCTCCAGGTGACTGACCCGGGTGTCCTGGACCCAGCCTGAGAAGACCACCCAGGTCCCGGCCTCGGTTGAACCTGCCTCGCCGCGGACCAACAAGGCCCCCCTGGGCGGCTCCGGCGACTGTGGTGGCGAGGCCGGCGACCGCCGGCGGAGACGGGTGACGGTGCGCGTAAAGATCTCTGCGGCTCGCTCTAGGTCGGCCCTGTTTGTGGGGCGGCCGAAGGAAAAGCGCACCGAACTGCGGGCCAGGGCCGCGGAACGACCCAGCACGCGGAGGACGTAGGAAGGCTCGTCAGTCAGGCTGGTGCAGGCGGCGCCGCTCGCCACCGCAAGTTCCGCCAGCCCCGCGTGCAGGCTCTCGCCCTCCACGCCCTCGACGCTGATATTCAGGATGTGGCCAGCCGTGTGGTCCGGGTCGCCATTGAGAAGCACGCCCGGAACTGCCCGTAGCCGGGACCAGAGGTGGTCCCGAAGCCCCGTGAGGTGGCTTCGGTCCGTGACGCGGCGCTCCCCGGCGATGCGGCAGGCCTCACCCAGGCCAATGATCTGATGCGTCGCCAGTGTTCCCGGCCGCAGTCCCCGCTCCTGGCCACCGCCAAACATGAGGGGCTCCACCCGCCGGACCCGATCCCGGTCGATAAACAGGGCCCCGATGCCCTTGGGCCCGTAGAGCTTGTGACCGGAGAGGGACAGCAGGTCGATGTGCAGGGCCCGGACGTCGAGCGGCAAGTGCGCGGCGCTCTGTGCCGCGTCCACGTGCAGGAGAACGCCACGCTCCCGGCACACGCTGCCGATGGCACCGACGTCCTGGATCGTGCCGGTCTCGTTGTTCACGTGCATGAGGGAGACGAGGACCGTCTCGGGCTCCAGCGCGGCCAAAACAGCGGCCGGACAGACGCGTCCATCAGCACCCGGCTTGAGCCAGGTCACTCGCCAGCCCTGGCGCGCCAGATACCGGACACTCTCGATGACCGCCTTGTGTTCGGTTAAGGCCGTAACGAGATGACGGCCCTGCGCCTCGCGAAACCGCGCCGCGCCGATAATGGCGAGGTTATCGGCCTCGGTAGCGCCGGAGGTGAAGATGACTTCGTCCGGGTCGGCACGGATAAGGCCAGCCACCTGGGCGCGGGCCAGCTCGACCACGGCCGCGGCCTGGCGGCCCGCCGCGTGGGTCCCCGCCGACGGGTTCGCCACCAGCTCAGGCAAGCGCAGGGCGGCCGTCATCGCCGCCACAACCTCCGGCGCGACCGGCGTGCTTGCCGCATAGTCCAGGTAGAGGGGCAGGCTCATGCGTGGTTGGGCCGGCGCTCAGTCACGCTTCGGGTTGTCGCCAGACCCGGGGGCCAGGCTACTGAGGATGCCCCGCAGGATGTTCAGCTCGTTTTCGTCCAGTCGCGTGCGATTGAAGAGCCGCCGCAAACGGCGCATCAGATGCCGCGGGTTGGTGGGATTGAGGAAGCCACTGGCGAGGAGCACCCGCTCGAAGTGCTGGTAGAGCAGCTCCAGCTGCGCAGGGCCGGCCAGCGGCGACTCCGGGGGTGGCACCTCCCGGGCCAGCACCTGCTGTTGCCGCAACTCGTAGGCGATGATCTGGACGGCCTGCGACAGGTTGAGGGAACTGTAGTCGGGGTTGGCGGGAATGTAGACAATCGCATTGCACAGGTCCAGCTGCTCGTTAGCGAGTCCGGAACGCTCGGGACCAAAGACAATCGCCGCGGGCCGGCTCAGGGCCTGCCCCATGATCTCGTTGGCACATTCCCGCGGATTCATTTCCGGACAGCCTATGCGTCGATGCCGCGCAGTCGTCGCCAGCACCAGCCCGCAGCCGTCGAGGGCCTCCTCCAGGGTGGGCACGACGCGCGCCTCGTGCAGGACGTCCTGGGCTCCGGAGGCCAGGGCCCGGGAATCCGCACAGAGCCACTCCGCCACCGGATTGACCAGAACAAGATCCCGGAAACCCATGGTCTTCATGGCACGGGCAACCGACCCGATGTTGCCCGGGTGGGTGGTCTCAAAAAGGACGAAACGGATTGGCTGGACTGCGGTCATGTGCTTCTCACGATGTGCCTAGTATGCCGGCCGGTGGCGGCTCCCGTGGCGCTCTGTACAATGACGCCCCCATGCAACCACTCCTTAACACTGCCGTCCAGGCCGCGCGCCGCGCCGGGGACATCGCCGTCCGCGCCCTGTCGCGCCTCGATCAGCTGGAGATCCGCGCCAAGGCCCGCAATGACTATGTCACCCAGGTGGACCAGGCCGCCGAACAGGCCATCCTGGAAAGTATCCGCAAGCGGTATCCGGACCATGCGTTCCTGGCCGAAGAGTCCGGTCGTTCGGGCGACAATGAGTTCACCTGGATCGTCGACCCGCTGGATGGCACCACCAATTTCCTGCACGGCTTTCCCACCTTCTCTGTCTCGATTGCCCTGCGGCGGAAAGACACGCTGGAAGTCGCTGTCGTCTACGACCCCTGCCGTCAGGAATTGTTCACCGCCATGCGGGGCCGTGGGGCCCAGCTCGACGGCAAGCGCATCCGGGTCAGCGAGCGGACGGAGCTGGAAGGCACGCTGATCGGCACAGGCTTCCCCTTTCGGAGCAACACGCGCTGGATGAAGCCCTACCTGAAGATGCTGGGCAGCGTGATGGAGACCACCGCCGGGGTCCGCCGTCCCGGGTCCGCTGCCCTTGACCTCTCTTACGTTGCCGCCGGCCGCCTCGATGGCTTCTTTGAGTTCGGCCTGGAAATCTGGGACACCGCCGCCGGGACCCTCATGATCCAGGAAGCCGGAGGCCTGGTGACCAACCTTACCGGCACCGGCTCACACCTGGAAAGCGGCGACGTGCTGGCGGGTAACCCGAAGGTCCACGACGCGCTCCGCGAGCTGCTCACGCCCCACCTGAACGGCGCCCCGTAGGAGCGCCTTCAGGCGCGATTCCCCGACAATCGAATCGCGCCTAAAGGCGCTCCCACGTCAGGAGGCGCTCCCACGTCAGGGGGCGCTCCCACGTCAGGGCTCTGAATCGAGGGCTGTCTTGTCTTTGGCCGGCGGCATCAGGTCCACCGGGGCGGCCTTGAGTGCCAGGGCCAGCGCACTCGCGACAAAGATCGACGAGTAGGTCCCGATCAGGATGCCGATGATCAGCGCCGTGGAGAACCCGCGGAGCGTTTCGCCGCCGAAAATCAGCATGGCAACTACGACCAGCGAGGTGGTGAAGCTGGTCATGAGCGTGCGACTGAGCGTCTCGTTGACGGACAGGTTCATGATGTCCTGGGGAGTCCCCCGGCGAATCTTCTTGAAGTTTTCCCGAATCCGGTCAAATACCACGATGGTGTCATTCACGGAATAGCCGACGATCGCCAGCATCGCCGCCAGGACAGACAGATCGAAGGTCAGCCCCAGGAGAGCGAAAACCCCGAGAGTAATGATGGGATCGTGAAGGGTGGCAACGATGGCCCCGAGGGCAAACTTCCACTGGAACCGCACGATGATGTAGGCCAGGATCATCAGCAGGGCAAAGAGCATGGCAAGGGCTCCCTGCTCGGTGAGTTCCTCCCCCACCTGCGGCCCGACAAACTCCGTGCGCCGCAGTTCGGCAGTGGCATCTCCTGCCTTGAGCACCTTGAGGATCTGGGCGCCAATGGCGTCTCCGGCCAGACCCTCCCGGGGCAATATCCGGATCAGGACGTCGCTGGAGGTCCCGAAATTCTGCACCTGGGCCTCTGCAAAGCCGTTAGCCACGAGCCGCTCGCGGATATCCGCAAGATCAGCCGGCCCCTGGTAGCCCATCTCCAGCAGGACGCCGCCGGTGAAATCGATGCCGAAGTTGAGGCCGCGCACGCCGGGAATCAGCAGGATCAGCGACCCCACCATCAGCACGGCAGACAGCAGAAAGGCGCCCTTGCGCCTGCCGAGGAAATCGATACTCGTCTTCTTGCTGAAAAATTCCACTCTGCTTCCTGTATCTCTTGCCGTATCCCTGCCCGTATCTCTGGCCGTATCGCTGGCCGTATCGGTGGCCGTCAGACTGAGAGCCGCTCAACTTTCCGGTTGCCGTAGATCACGTTGACCAGGGCCCGCGTTACCGTCAGCGCCGTAAACATCGACGTCAGAATCCCGAGGCACAGGACCACCGCAAAGCCCTTGACCGGGCCGCTACCAAACAGGAACAGCACGATGCCGGCGATCAGCGTGGTGAGATTGGAATCGGCGATGGTCGCAAAGGCCTTGTCGTAACCCGCATGAATGGCGGCCTGGGGCGACATGCCGTTGCGGAGTTCCTCACGGATGCGCTCGTTGATCAGCACGTTGGCATCTACGGCCATACCGATGGTGAGAACGATGCCGGCAATCCCCGGCAAGGTCAGCGCTGCCTGGATCATGGACAGCAGAGCCATGATCAGGATGACATTGACAAGGAGGCCGACGTTGGTCACGAGGCCAAACATCTTGTAGTAGAACAGCATGAAGACGGCCACGAGACCGAAGCCGATGAGGAATGCACCGACACCACGGTCGATGTTCTCCTGCCCGAGGCTGGGTCCAACCGTCCGCTCTTCGACCTTGTAGATGGGAGCCGCCAGTGCCCCCGCCCGGAGCAGCAAGGCGAGATCCCGCGCCTCCAGACTGTCGAGACCCGAGATCTGGAAGCTGCTGCTGAAGACCCCGTTGATCGTGGCAATGTTGATGACTTCGCGGGTTTCCCGGGGAACCTCGATCATCTTGCCGTTGCGCTCGACGGTCTCGCGCTTCTGCTCAACAAAGACGACGGCCATGGGCTTCTTCAGATTGGCTTTGGTCGTATCCAGCATGTTGCGGGCGCCCTTCGTGTCGAGGCGCACGAATACGGCGGGCTGTCCCTCCGCGAAACCCTGACTCGCATCAACCAGCTGATCTCCCGTGACGATAGTCCGGCGCTTCAGCAATACGGGGGAGCCATCGCGGGACTTGAACAGTTCGCAACCCAGCGGGGCACGCCGCGTCTGCTCCGCCTCCAGGGCATTTTCCTCGGCACAGACGAGCCGGAACTCGAGAGTTGCCGTGGCGCCCAGCACCCGCTCTGCCTGAGCCGGATCCTGCACCCCGGGCAGCTGGACCACGATGCGGTCCAGTCCCTGGCGCTGGACGATCGGCTCTGCCACACCAAGTTCATTCACCCGATTGCGCAAGGTGGTGGTGTTCTGCTGGATGGCGAAATCCTGACGGTCCCGAATCTGCGTCGGCGTCATTCGCGCCACCAGCAGAACGCCATCAGCGGTGTTGCGCCGATCAAAGGACAGGTCGCGATCGGTCTCCCGCAGGAGTTCCTCGGCCCGGTCGGCATCGGCCACGTCGGGCAGGCGGATCTGCACTTCCTGGCCGACCACCGCGATACTTCGTCGGATACGATTGTCCCGCAGGACCTTGGTGAAGTCGGTGGCATAGGTATCGAGACGCTGCTTGATCGCAGCCGACATATCCACCTCAAAGAGGAAATGCACCCCACCCCGCAGGTCGAGCCCGAGAGGGACGGGCCGGAGGCCCAGGGCGCGCAGCCACGCGGGCGTCCTCGGCGTCAGGGTCATGGCGACCACATAGCCCTTGCCCAACGCAGCGCGCAGGGCGTCAGCCGCCTGCAACTGGCTATCCACACTGGGAAACCGGGCCATGACGCGGCCCTTCTCGGTGTACAGCGCGGTCTGGGCCACCTTGCCGGAGTCGAGCACCTCCCTGACCCGCTCCAGACCGCTGGCCTCGAGCAACTGGCCATTGGCCAGGCTGACCTGCACGGCCGGCGAGTCGCCAAAGAGATTCGGCAATGAAACGACGATCGCCGCCAGAAGGACGACGACAACGATGGCGTTTTTCCAGAGCGGGAAGCGATTCATGGGAGCAACCAGGGCATTTGGTCCAGGGACATTCGGCGGGCTTTCGGCCCGCCCAATCTGGCGATTTTCATTCAGGCGTTCTTCAGGGTGCCCTTCGGCATGACAGCACCAATCGTCTGCCGCTGAACCTTGATCTGGACGCCGTCGGCAATCTCAACGTGGACAAAGGACTCACCGACCTCGGTAACCTTGCCCAGTACGCCGCCGGCAGTGACCACCTCGTCTCCGGTCACGAGCTTTGAGATCAGGTCCTTGTGCTCCTTCTGGCGCTTTTGCTGCGGCCGGATGAGCAGGAAATAGAACACGACAAAGATGATGACCAGCGGCAGCATGCTGAGCCACGGGTCGGAGGCAGGGGCTGCGCCCTGGGCCCAGGCGTCTTGAATGAAGAAGCTCATTATTCGTGTGCGTCCGGGAAAAATTGGCGCGCCATTATGGCACAGAAGCCCCGGATTGCTGGCGGGCGAGGAAGGCCCGGGCGAAGGCCTGCAGGTCGCCCCGCTCGACGCTCTGGCGTAGTGCTGCCATCAGCTGCACATAGAAGTACAGGTTGTGGACGGTGTTCAGGTGGGATCCCAGCATTTCCCGGCACTGGTCCAGGTGGCGAAGGTAGGCCCGGCTGTAGTGCTGGCAGGTGTAGCAGCCGCAGCCCTCTTCAATGGGCCGGGGATCATCCCGGTAACAGGCATTGCGGATCCGGACCAGGCCGTCGGCCACGAATAGCGTCCCGTTGCGGGCATTACGGGTGGGCATGACGCAGTCGAACATGTCGACGCCCCGCAGGACCGCCTGGACGATGTCGGAGGGCGTACCCACCCCCATCAGGTACCGGGGCTTGTCCGCCGGAATCTGCGGCAGGGTGTGCTCGAGAATCCGGAGCCGGTCGCTCTCCGGCTCGCCCACCGACAGGCCGCCAAGCGCCAGGCCGTCAAAGCCGATCCCCAGGAGCCCGGCGAGGGACTCGCTACGCAGGCTCTCGTGCATGCCGCCCTGAACAATGCCGAAGATGGCAGAGCCCAGCCCGGGAGCAGGCCCCGCATCGAACGCGGCGCGGCTGCGGAGCGCCCACCGCAGGGAGAGCTCCATCGACTGGCGGGCCTCGGCCTCCATAGCGGGGTAGTCGGTGCACTCGTCAAAGATCATCTGGATATCGCTGCCGAGCTGCGCCTGCACCTCCATCGCGCGTTCCGGCGACAGGAACACCAGACTGCCGTCGGTGGGTGCCCGGAATTCCACGCCGGCCTCGCTGACCGTGTTGCGAGTGTCAAGACTCCACACCTGGAACCCGCCCGAGTCCGTGAGGATCGGCCGCTGCCAGTGCATAAAGCCGTGCAAGCCTCCGAGCGACTGAACGATCTCGCCACCAGGCCTGAGCATCAGGTGAAACGTGTTGCCCAGAATGATCTCGGCCCCCAGTAACTCGAGGGACTCCGGGGTCATGGCCTTCACCGTGCCGTAGGTGCCGACCGGCATGAACACCGGCGTCTCCACGGTGCCGTGGGCCAGCGTCAGCCGTCCGCGACGGGCCGCGCCGTCAGTGGCGAAAACCTGGAACTTCATGAGTCACCTGTAGGAGCGCCTTCAGGCGCGATTGGTAGCGGTGTCGCGCCTGAAGGCGCTCCTACAGGCGCTCGCTCCAGAAACATCGCATCACCGTAGCTGAAGAAGCGGTACCGGCTGGCGACTGCCTGCCGATAGGCAGCGAGGACGCGCTCCGTCCCACCGAAGGCGCACACCAGCATCAGCAGTGAAGACTCGGGCAGGTGAAAGTTGGTGACCATCGCATCCACGATCCGAAAGACGTAGCCGGGCCGGATGAAGAGGCTCGTCTCGCCCCGCAACGGACGCAATTGGCCCGACTCCCCGGCTGCCTCGAGCGCCCGCATTGCTGTAGTTCCCACCGCAATAACGCGGCCACCACGTTTGCGACAGTCGTCCACCGCTGCGCACAACTCCGCAGTGACCTCGAGGCGCTCGGCGTGCAGACGTCCGGTCTTCAACTGGTGCGGACGAAGGGGCGCAAAGGTGCCCGCACCCACATGCAGTGTCAACGTCCGAATCTCCACGCCCCGGGCCGAGACGGCGGCGAGCAGGGGTTCGTCAAAGTGCAGGCCGGCGGTCGGCGCGGCGACGGAGCCCCGCTCCCGGGCAAAGACCGTCTGGTAGCGCTGCCGGTCGCCCGGCCCATCATCCCGGCGGATGTAGGGCGGGAGCGGCACGTGACCCCACTGCTCCAGGATGGGCACGATCGGCCGGGCGAACCGGAGGAGGAAGAACTCGTCCTGCCGCCCCAGCACCTCGGCGGTCACGTCCGGGCCGAAAGACAGTTGTGACCCGGCCTTGGGCGCATGACTCGAACGCAGCTGCACAAGTGCTTCCGTTTCCCCGACAACGCGTTCGAGCAACAGCTCGACCTTGCCGCCAGACGCCTTCTGGCCGAACAGCCGCGCCGGGAGCACCCGGGTGTCATTGGCGATCAGTAAATCGCCGGGTTGCAGCAGTCCTGGCAGGTCCGTGAAGCGCAGATCCCGGGCCAGCAGTCCGGCGAACTGCGGCGCCACGTGCAGAAGACGGCTGGCCGAGCGTTCCGGCAGGGGCTGCTGGGCAATCAGCTCGGGGGGTAGATCGAAATGAAAATCAGCCGGAGTCATGGCCGGCGCATCCTAGAGCAGAATGGCCTCGTGTACACTGCCAATTCGCGCCGGTGTGGCGGAATTGGTAGACGCACGGGACTCAAAATCCCGCGACCGCGAGGTTGTGTCAGTTCGAGTCTGACCACCGGCACCACGACCCGTCGATGGACTGGTCCAGAGGGAACAGGAAGTTCAAACACCCCCTGTGCTGAGTCTGCCCGCCCAAGACCCCGGCCGCCACGGCCGTCGGGCTGGCCAGCTTCCCGTACAACACCACCGCTGCCGCAGAGGCGTGCTGGGCCGGCATCAGGATGATCGCCGCTGAGAGGGCCTATCACGCTGCGGAGCCTGCCGGCCACCCCACGACGAGAGCCTGACAGGCCCGTTTTACCAAAAGTGCATTTGCGGCAGGTGATTCTCTGTGACACACTGAAACCACAGGTGACACATCAAGGGACCGCCATGAAAAGCCTCAGCATCCGGGAAGTTCGCAAGGAACTGGCGCAGATCGATGACCTGGTGTCGCGTGAGGGTGAGGTGGTAATCACGCGCCGCGGCAAGCCAATTGCGCGCCTGCTCCCAATGCGCAGCGAGCAGCAGATGCCCTCGCACAGTGATCTGCGCGCCAGCATGCCGCGCCTGAAGAAGGGCAGTGAAAGACAGATTCGCGCCGAGCGGGACGAGCGGTGATCGGTCCCTATCTCGACACCAGTGCACTGGCCAAGTGGTACCTCAACGAACCCTTCTCCGAGCAGTTCGAAGCATTTATTCAGACGCAGCCCACTGCGGCGATCAGCCGCCTGACGGTCGTCGAGTTTCGCTGCCTCCTTGCGAGGCGGCGACGGGCTCGTGAGATCACGAAGGCCATCGAATCGCGGGTGTACGCCTCGTTCGAGAACGATGTTGGGGCCGGATTCCTGCAGGTTTATCCCGTCGCGGATGCGAATCTGAGCGCAGCGCTGGGGCTGATCACCCGACTCGCCCGGTACCCGTTGCGAACCCTCGATGCCTTGCATCTGGCCATAGCCCAGAGCATCAATTGCCGACGGCTTGCCACTGCGGACAAGACGATGGCTGGTGCGGGCAAAGCGGCCGGTCTGGAGGTTGCGCGTTTCTTTTAGCCAGGCCGGGCTCCTCGACGACCACAGGGGCACAGACCCCGTAGGTGCGCTGATCAGATCCGGGCCGCCGTCTCGGACGCCTGCCTGATGGCCCGCTTCGCATCGAGCTCGGTCGCCACGTCAGCGCCGCCAATCAGGTGAGTCGTCAGGCCCGCGGCCTGCAGCGGCTCCAGCAGTTCCCGCAGCGGCTCCTGCCCGGTGCACAGAACAATGTGGTCCACCTCGAGCAACTGCGGCACGCCATCGATGGAAATCTGCAAACCCCGGTCATCAATTCCCTCGTAGGTCACACCGGCCAGCATCTGCACGCGCTTCATCTTCAGCGCCGCCCGGTGGATCCAGCCGGTGGTCTTGCCCAGACCCGCGCCCGGCTTACCCGCCTTGCGCTGGAGCAGGTAAACCTGCCGCGCCGGTGGCGAGGCCTCGGGGCTCACGCCAGCGACCCCGCCCCGGGCAATGGCAGGGTCCTGCACGCCCCACTCCCGCAGCCAGGCCTGCAAATCAAGGGCCGGGGAATGGCCGTCGTCCACCAGGAATTCGGCCACGTCGAACCCGATGCCGCCCGCGCCCACCACGGCGACGCGCTTCCCGACGGGCTTGTTGCGCAGGAGTACATCCACGTAGGTCAGCACCTTGGGGTGGTCCTGGCCTGGAATTCGTGGGCTGCGCGGCGCGACGCCCGTGGCCAGGACGATCTCGTCGGAACCGGACTTCACCAACTGGTCTGCCGTGACGCGCGTGTTCAGGTGTAACTGAACCCCGAGGCTGGACAGTCGCTCGCGAAAGTAGCGCAGTGTTTCGTGGAATTCCTCCTTGCCCGGAATCCGCTTCGCCATGTTGAACTGACCACCGATTTCAGCGGCGGACTCGAAGAGCTGCACCGCATGCCCCCGTTCGGCGAGCACGGTGGCGGCGGCGAGGCCGGCCGGGCCGGCGCCAACGACGGCAATGCGTTTTTTCACCACGGCCGGGAGGTAATTCAGCTCCGTCTCGTGGCACGCGCGGGGATTCACCAGGCAGGACGCCACCTCGTTCTCGAAGGCGTGGTCCAGGCAGGCCTGGTTGCAGGCAATGCAGGTATTGATCTCAGCCGCGCGACCTGCGGCCGCCTTGTTCACGAACTCCGGGTCGGCCAGCAGCGGTCGCGCCATGGAGACCATGTCCGCATCGCCATTCGCCAGGATCTGCTCGGCCACGTCCGGCGCATTGATCCGGTTGGTTGCGCACAGGGGGATGCCGACTTCTCCCTTCAGCTTCCGCGTGACCCAGGCGAACGCCGCGCGCGGCACCGACGTGGCGATGGTCGGCACGCGGGCCTCGTGCCAGCCAATGCCGGTGTTGATGATCGTGGCCCCTGCCCGCTCGATGGCTTTCGCCAGCAGCACCACCTCGTCCCAGGTCTGGCCGTCCGGAATCAGGTCGAGCATCGAGAGGCGGTAAATGATGATGAAGTCGTGCCCGACCGCCTCCCGGGTCCGGGTTACGATCTCCACCGGCAACTGCATGCGCTTGGCAAAGCTGCCGCCCCACTTGTCCGTGCGCTGGTTGGTGTGCGTCACGAGAAACTGGTTGATCAGGTACCCCTCGGAGCCCATCACCTCCACGCCGTCGTAGCCGGCCTCGCGGGCCAGCGCGGCGCAACGGACGAAGGCGCGGATTTGCCGCTCGACACCTGCTGTCGACAGGGCCCGCGGCTTGAACGGCGTGATGGGCGACTGGATGTGGGACGCGCCAACCGTAAGCGGGTGATAACCGTAGCGGCCGGCGTGGAGGATCTGCAGGGCAATCTTGCCACCCGCCCCGTGCACCGCCCCGGTGATGGCCTGATGGGAGCGGGCAGTGGAGTGCGAGGCGAGACGGGAGGCAAAGGGCAGCAGCCAGCCCTCGATGTTGGGCGCGAAGCCGCCGGTGACCATCAGGCCGACGCCACCCCGCGCCCGCTCGGCAAAATAGGCGGCGAGCCGCGGAAAATTACTCACCCGGTCCTCGAGGCCCGTGTGCATGGAGCCCATGAGCACCCGGTTGCGCAGAGTAGTGAAACCCAGGTCCAGCGGCGCCAGCAGGTGGGGGTAGGGCATGGTCAGTCGCCGAGGCGCCGGGGCAAAAACGGGAGTTCGGGCTGGTCGGGGCTGCGGGGTGCGTTGCGCCGCATGGCCAGCCGCTGGTTACGGCCTGCCAGCACCCGCCGCTGCCACTTGCGCTCGGCAGCCAGCACCTCGGGTTCGGCCGCGTGCCAGCTTTCCTGCAGCAGGAATTTTGCGGCCGCCACCGCATCCGGCGACCGGTTGATGATCTCTGCGGCGAGCGCCCGGGCATCCTCCAGCGGTGTGGCGGTGACGCGGGTCACCAGACGGAGCGCGTGGGCCTCTGTGCCCGTGAAAATGCGCCCGGTCATGGCCAGTTCCTTCGCCACGTCGATCGAGACCAGTTCACGCAGCAGCGCGGCCCCGCCCATGTCCGGGACCAGCCCCCACTTGACCTCCATGACGGAGAACCGGGCCTCCGGCGTCGCGAGACGCAGGTCGGCACCGAGCGCCAGCTGCAGTCCCGCACCGAAGCAATTGCCGTGAATCGCGGCGATGACGGGAAACGGCAGATCGCGCCAGGCCATGCTCCAGTCCTGGAAGCGGTTGCGCGTGGGAGACAGGAGCGCCGTGAGGCCGGCCAGGGCGGCAGCAGGCTTACCCAGCACGGACTTCACATCGAGCCCGGCGCAAAAGGACGGGCCCTCGCCCTGGAGGATGACTGCCCTTACCCGGCGATCCTTCCGCAGTGTTCTCGCAGCCCTGACCACCGCGTCGAGCATGCGGAAATCCATGCCATTGTGCTGTTCAGCGCGGGTCAGGGAGACGAGCGCGACCGGGCCGTCGATAGCGACCCGGACCCGGTCGGTCATTGCTCCTAAGGGCTCGGCGGCACGGGCAGCAGCGCCGGCGAGAAGTCCGGCAGGGCTGGAATCGTCAGATTAGTGGCGTTCTGGTTGGCGCCCGGGAACTTGACGGACATCCAGTCATAGAAGCCGTTCATTGCATCATCCCGGACGACCCGCGCGTTGATCGAGTGCTGGGAGAATCCCGTGGGGTCGGTGAAGGGATAGGCAGGCTGGCCGTAGGCGATATCCACCCCCACGTCCGTCAGGGTCTGCACCATGCGGTCTGACCAGGTCACGGGCGTCACCCCATCACCCTCCACGTGAATGATGAGCATCGGGATGATGAGCTTCTGGGCTTCCCGTTCGGCCACGTTGAGGGTGGTGGTGTCGTAGTAGCTGAGCCAGCTGTTGGGGGTGTTAAGGACGGTGGTGCCGGGAAACTGCGTCGGGAACGGGTACAACACCGCGCCCAGGCCCTGGGCCACCAGGGCCTTGGCGAGGGTCCGGTTAGCGCCATACACCGGACTGGCGAAGGGCACGAAGCGGGCTGCCTCCCGGCCATCAGCCACCTGGCCAAAGTTCGCCACACCGGCAACCTTGGGATCGTTCACGTCCGGGCTGCCGGCTACATCGGCGCCACAGTTCTTGAAGTAGCTGGGATAGACCGCGGCAGACTGGGTGCCCTTGCTGTGGCCAACGATCACGACCTGCTCGAAGCCGAGGCTGACGAGGTAATCCACCCCCGCCTTCAGGTCACACACGGTGTCCGGGAACAGCGTCGCACCGCCGCCCTCGAACGGACCGTAGTCGATGCTGTCCCGGCGATTCAGCGCCAGGGTCGTCAGGCCCTTCAGCTCGCCCCACCAGCCGATCCAGCCCACGAGCCCGGTGTAGAAGCGGCCACTGGCGCCGTGGGTGGCCAGAAGAGCCACCTTCTTCGTCCCGCCCTGGGGAATGAACAGCGCCCCGTCCAGGGGCGTGCCGTCGTCGTCCAGCAACTGCACCTTCTTTACCTGCAGCCACATGTTGGTCATCGTCTCGCAGTCCATTTCCGGCACGCCGTCCTGGCCAACGCCACCGTCGCAGGTGTCGATGCCCGCGTTGCCCCAGAACAGATCGCTGTCCAGATCGCCGAAGAGCTTGTCGTTGCCGAGACCGCCCGAAATCTCGTCGTCGCCGTAACCACCGTCGATCCAGTCAGGGCCGTTGCCCCCGGAAATGTAGTCGCTGCCGTCGCCGCCGCAGATGGTGTCAGCGCCGCTGCCACCACTGATGATGTCATCGCCACCACCGCCCCAGATCACGTCCGGGTATTTGGTGCCCTTGATTGTTTCACCGTCGTCCGTCCCGATGATGGTGGCTACCTTGCCGTTGCAGGTGGGGGTCGTCTGGGCGAAAGCCGGAGCGGCCGCCAGGACCAGGGCGCCGAGCAGCGCGGGGCAGAATCTGTGGAACGACAGCATGGCCTTGCTCCCTTGTCAGTCCGGGTTAACGGCCGCAGTCCCCATAGACCCGGCCAGCGTCGATACTAAGTCAATTTCCCGTCGCATGACGCCACGCCCGAGTGCAACGTCGGAGCGGCAGTCCGGCGACGGACCCGGGTGAGCGCTGCGAGTCCGCCGGCGAACAGCCAGGCAGCGGCGGGTACCGGCACCACCGCGTTCGGTGTGGTGATGTCCAAGGCGAAGGCCCCCGTCCGCGCATCCGCGTCCACGTCGCAGAAGATCCCTGGCGCACAGCCAAAGATCGCGGTGAAGTTGCCCGCGCCGCTCTGCGTAAAGCCATTGGACAGATTCGGCCCGATGGCGTGATTGTCAAACTGCGTCAGCACCGCGAGGTAGGAGCCGGCGCCAAGGCTGGTCGTCAGGTAGACGTCGAAGCATTCGCCCGTCACCGGGTCTGCCGCTACGACGTTGCACTCGGGTGTGGCGTCATCCTGAAACAGCAACAGCGTTCCCGAACTGGTAAACAACGTGACCGTGGGATCAAAGCCGCCGGCCGTGATCACTGCCCCTGCCCCGTTGGTCCCGCCGGAGTAGGAGAAGGTCTGCAGGGTGACAAGCCCGGGTGCAGCGAGGGAAAAGGCAAAGCTCTGGACATTGTCGTCCTGCAGGAAGCTCCCCGCGTAGGAGACCGTGGCCGCCTGCACAGCAGCGCCCGCCAACCCGAGCAGGCAAACAGTAACCCGCAAGACCTGCCGCAACGGCTGACCAGTCATATGGGCACTGCGCATTGAGCGACTCCCCCGAAATGTTTTAGGTCCATGGCGTCTTCCTGCGCCGTATGCCGGACATTAGGCGCACCGCCGGGCAGTGTCCAGTCCGGGGTAACGAAACGCGCCGCCCAGCGGTCGCCGCGGCCGGGGTCACCGCCCTGCTGCGAGCCGGCGAAGCCCCGGGGAGGACGGGGATTTATGTCAAGCGCCGAGCCGCTGCCCGTGTTCCCGCGTGGCGTGGAAACCGATGGTGGGCCAGCGCTCCAGCGTGAGCCGCAGGTTGTACTTGTTGCTGGACAGAAAGACGGGGTTGTCGTCCACGTCTTTCGCCAGGGACATGGCCTCGTCTTTCTCGAACTTCTTGCGGGTCAGATCGTCCGGAAAGGTCAGCCAGCGAGCCGTGTAGATATCGACGTTGTCATACAGCGCATCCACGTTGTACTCAGAGGAGAGGCGGTGCGCGACGATCTCGAACTGGAGACGGCCCACGGCGCCCAGCAACGTCTGGGCACCCTGCCGGGCCGTGAGCACCTGGATCGCCCCCTCCTCGCCCAGTTCCTGTAGACCCTTCTGTAACTGCTTGCTTTTCATAGGGTCCCTGGGGCGAGCCGACCGGAACAACTCCGGTGCAAAGTAGGGAATGCCCTTGAACACCAGCGGCTCGCCCTCCGACAGGGTGTCGCCGATCTGCAGCTGGCCGTGATTAAAAATGCCGATGATGTCGCCGGCCACCGCGCCCTCGCTGGTGACCCGCTCGTTGGCCATGAAGGTCAGCGCATTGGCCAGTTTCATGTCCCGGCCGCTCCGCAGGTGCCGGACTTTCATCGCGGGCACGTAGCGGCCCGAGCAGATCCGGAAGAAGGCAATCCTGTCCCGATGCTTCGGGTCCATATTCGCCTGGATCTTGAACACGAAGCCGCTGAAGGCGGCTTCCGTCGGGGCGACGAGCCGGGCCCCACCGTCCCGGGGCTGGGGCGGTGGCGCCCAGTCGACGAGGGCCTGGAGCACTTCCCGGACCCCGAAATTGTTGATGCCCGAGCCAAAGAACACCGGTGACTGCTGCCCGGCGAGGAACCGGGCCTGGTCGAAGGGCGTGCTCGCGTCCCGGATCAGACCCACGTCGGCCCGCAGACTGGCTACCTCCTCCGGAAAGAGCGCGTCGAGTTGCGGATTATCCAGCCCGTGAATTTCCTCGACACGGGTGCGTTTCTCCTCACCCGGGGTAAAGCGCAACAGGCGATCCTGCAGAAGGTGATAAACGCCGCGGAACGTCTTGCCCATGCCGATGGGCCAGCTGATGGGGGCGCACTCGATCTTGAGCGCGGCCTCGATCTCCTGCAGCAGCGAGAGCGGCGACCGGACCTCGCGGTCCATCTTGTTCACGAAGGTGATGATCGGGGTGTTCCGCAGGCGGCAGACCTCCAGCAACTTCAGCGTCTGCACCTCAACGCCTTTGGCCGCGTCGATCACCATCACCGCAGCATCCACTGCCGTGAGCACGCGATAGGTGTCTTCGGAGAAATCCTCGTGACCTGGGGTATCGAGCAGGTTGATGGTGTCGCCCCCGTACTCGAACTGCATGACGGAACTGGTGACGGAGATACCCCGCTGCTTCTCCACCTCCATCCAGTCCGACGTGGCATGTCGCGAACTGCGCCGTGCCTTGATGGTCCCGGCCAGCTGGATAGCGCCGCCGAACAGCAGCAGCTTCTCGGTCAGCGTGGTCTTGCCCGCGTCCGGGTGGGAAATGATCGCGAAGGTGCGGCGCCGCGCAACGTCCTTGGCGAGGTCGGTCGAAACTGGGGCTGTGGAGGTTACGGCCATATTCGGCCGGGAAGGATACACCCGTAGGAGCGCCGACCGGCGCGACAGGCCACTCCGGCTCGAGCAGCCGGCGGCTGTGTGCCTCGGCCGCGCTCACCGGGTACTCCCGGTAGCGGCCGGGGTCTCCAGCCGTTGGCTGCGGGCTACGGAGTTCAGAGTCGCGCCGGTCGGCGCTCCTACAGGGGCTTGCGGAAGCGCAGCACGACCTGGTTGGTGCGCCCCTGGACCGACGGATCGAAGGCGGATCTGGTGCGGTCGTCGTTCGGGTTCACCAGCACGTCGCTCTCGGCGTCCAGGACGAAACCCGCCGCGACAATCTCCCGCTTCAGCAAGGCGGGATCAATCCGGTGGAGCGTACCGCCGGTCTCCGGCGGGGCGCCGGCCAGGGCCGCATGATCGACCACCCCCAGCACACCCCCCGGCTTGAGACTCTGCAGGATTTCGGCCAGGAGTCGTGGTCCATCGATGCGCGGCCAACCCGCCTTGTCGTCAACGAAGTAGATGTCGTGATAGACGTCGGTCATGACGACCGCATCAAAGCGGGCGGCTGGCAACTCCAGCTCGTTGTTCTCCGCCAGCAGTCTCTCGACGTTGGGCAACCGGCCCGGGGCGAAACGCCCGGCAAGATCTGCCTTGGCGAGGTTCAGATAGGGGGTGTTGTTGTGGGCCACCACCCGGCCCGTCGAACCCACGATGTAGGCCAGCAGTTCTGTGTAGTAGCCGCCCCCGGAATAGAGATCGAGCACCGTCATCCCCGGGGCGAGACGAAAGAACCGGAGAACGGCAGCACTCTGCCGGGCCTTGTCCCGGGTCCGGTCGGCGGCAGGACGAGCCGGATTTGCCAAGGCCGCCAGTACGGCCTGCTCCGTGGGGTCCTGAGGCACCGGCCGCGAGCCCGGGCGCTTTACCGCGTCCTCGGAACGGAGCTCGGGGCCCGGCGTGGTTGCGGCCTCCGTGGCTGTGGCAGCCATTGCACCCGACTTCGCCGGATCGAGCCGCGGCAAGCCAGCGCAGCCGGTGAGGACGAGGATCGGCAGCAGGACCAGAGCCACGGCAGTACGGACCCACATCGTCTTTCTCCCTAAAACTGGCCGGTAGCTTACGCGCGAGAGAATACTATGCCGGGTATACCCGCCAGGAACCGGTTCGATGCGCGCCAAGACGTCGCCCACCTCAGCTAACCCCATCCTGGGCCACTACGTTCAGGGTGGCGCGCAGGCAGGAGAGTCCGGCCGCTACGGCACGGTCTTTGATCCGGCCACCGGCCAGGCGCGCCTGCAGGTCGCCTTTGCCAGTGCCAGCGAGGCCCGGCAGGCGGTAGCTGCGGCTGCCGCAGCGGCCCCGGCCTGGGCCGCCACTCCCGCCCTGCAGCGCGCCCGGGTCCTGTTTCGCTTCAAGCAACTGATCGAGACACACCGGGACGAACTGGCCGCGCTGATTACCGCGGAGCACGGCAAGGTGCTGGCGGACGCCCGGGGCGAGGTCACCCGGGGCCTGGAAGTCGTCGAATTCGCCTGCGGCATTCCCCACCTGCTGAAGGGCGAGTTCAGCGAGAACGTTGGCTCCGGCGTGGACAGCTGGTCGCTGCGCCAGCCAGTAGGGGTCTGCGTCGGGATCACACCCTTCAATTTTCCGGCGATGGTGCCGCTCTGGATGTTTCCCATTGCCATTGCCTGCGGCAACAGCTTTATCCTGAAGCCGTCGGAGAAGGATCCGTCCTGCCCGTTACGGCTCGCTGAACTCTTCACCGAGGCTGGCTTGCCACCCGGAATATTCAACGTGATCAACGGCGACCGGGAAGCCGTGGACACGCTGCTCACTCACCCGCAGGTCAGCGCCGTGAGCTTCGTCGGCTCAACCCCCGTGGCCGAGCACGTCTACCGGACCGCGGCTGAGCAGGGGAAACGCGTGCAGGCACTCGGCGGCGCGAAGAATCACATGGTGATACTGCCGGATGCCGACATCGAACTGGCGGCGAACGCACTGATGGGCGCGGCCTACGGCTCCGCTGGCGAGCGCTGCATGGCCATCTCGGTCGCGGTCGCCGTGGGCGGAGCGGGTGACCGGCTGGTCAGCGCCCTGCGGCCGAAGCTGGCGGCACTGAAGATTGGCCCGGGCACGCTGCCCGACATGGACATGGGCCCGCTCGTCACCGGCGAGCATCGGGAACGCGTGCGCGGTTACATCGATACCGGAGTGGCCGAGGGCGCCACGCTGGTGGTGGATGGCCGTGGCACGCAGGTTCCCGGCGCCGAGGCGGGCTTCTTCCTCGGCGCGTCGCTCTTTGACCACGTCACGCCGGCGATGCGCATCTACCGGGAAGAGATCTTCGGTCCCGTGCTGGTCGTGGTTCGCGCGCCATCGTTTGCCGAAGCGCTGCAGCTGGTGAGCGACCACGAGTTCGGTAACGGCACGTCGATCTTTACCCGCGACGGCCGGGCCGCCCGGGAATTCGCCCAACGCGTCGCCGCCGGCATGGTGGGCATCAACGTCCCGATCCCCGTCCCGATGGCCTTTCACAGCTTCGGTGGCTGGAAGCGCTCACTGTTCGGCGACCTCAACGTCCACGGTCCTGACGGCGTGCGCTTCTACACCCGCCTGAAGACGGTTACCGCCCGGTGGTTTGCCGACGGCTCGGCCAACACAACCTCGGGCGGCGCCGACTACAAGATGCCGACCATGAAGTAGCTGCCCCTTAGGGCGGCGCCTTGAACGTCAGTAGCGTCGTTTATCTCTCGAAGAGCCAGACGCCCTCAGCAGTGGTTCGGCGTCGGGCCCTGCCCCGCCCGATCAGGCAATTGAGGTGCGCCAGCGCCTCACCCGTCGCGAACATCTGCAGATCGCTGCCGACCGGCCTCGGGAAGAGCACGGAAAACAGGTCTACGACGCGACGCGGCCCTTCGCGAAGGCAGAGCTCGAGTTTGTCCAGGGACTCCTCATGCCCGTCGACGAGTTGCTGCAACCGGGCATGCGCACCGATGAACGGCTCATTGTGGGCCGGTAACACGAGTACCCCAGCCGGAATTTCCCGCTGGAGACGGCCGCAGGATTCCAGCCAGTCGGTCAGCGGGTCCGCATCGGGCTCGGTCGGGTGTACCGAGACGTTGGAGGAAATCCGCGGCAGGATCTGGTCGCCCGAGATGAAGAGATTCAGCTCGGGGCACCAGAGGCAGAGATGCTCGGGGGAGTGGCCGTTGCCGCCGAGGATGTGCCAGTGCAGGCCACCCACCAGCATCTCCTCACCGGCACTCAAGCGGCGATAGGACTCCGGCAGCGGCGCCACCATCCGACCGAAACCACCGAAGCGCTTGCGGTAGGTGGCCAGCGCTTCCTCATCCCAGCCCGCAGCCCGGTAAAACCTCACGCCGTCTTCGGGGGCCTCGCGGCCAGTGTCGGCCACGAGCATGCGGCACACGACGTACTCGAGACGGGACATCCACAGCGGGCAGTCGAATTGCTCCGTGATCCACCCGGCGAGCCCCACATGATCCGGGTGCATGTGGGTGCAGAGCACGTGGGTGACGGGTTTACCCCCCAGGGCGGGACTGGCAAAGATCCTGCGCCAGTGTTCGCGGGTCTCGTCTGTGGCGACACCGGTATCGACCACCGTCCAGCCGTCACCGTCCTCGAGGAGCCAGAGATTGATCCAGCGCAGCGCGAACGGCAGCGGCATGCGGACCCACAGAACGCCGGGAGCGACTTCCTTCGTCTCGCCGGCCGCCGGCGGGTCGCCGCAGGGGTAGTCAAGTTTTGCCATTGCCGGGCTAGCGCGGCGGCGCCGCCATGAAATCCAGCTTGCCGATGTCCACACCCAGGTGGCGAAGAATGAGATAGGTGGTTGTGGTGTGGAAATAGAGATTGGGCAGAATGAAGTGCTGCAGGAAATTGATCCGCGTGAAAGTGCGCTCCTCCTTGCCCATCGGGACCTTGATGTCGCTATCCGGGTCCGCATCCAGCGGGGCTGACGGGAGCCCCTTGATGTGCTCTCGGGCCCTGGCGACGCGGGCGAGCAGTGCATCGAAGGTCGTCTCCGTATCGGGAAAACCGGGGAGCGGCGCTCCCGCCAGGCGGGACAGGCCCCGCGCCGGAATCTCGGTGGCGAACTGGACCTGCCGGGTCAGGGGCAGCATGTCCGCCGCCAGCCGCCAGTTGAGATAGACACCTTCATCCACGCCCCTGCTCCTGGCCGCTGCTGCGCCTTTCCGGAGGACGGCATCAAGGCCCGCAAACATCTGGTCTGTGGCGAGGCGGGCGACTGTAGAGATTGAGACAGACATGGACTGAATTCCTCGCCGTTGCGGCCCCGGCTTACGCCGGGAAGGATACGCGGGTAATGGGGCCTGCCCAATCTAAGGCACAATACGCGCCCCCGCTAACCCAGCCCACTATCGTCATGGCCGCCGACACCCCCCCTATCGCGTTCGCCGATCTCGCCCTGCCCGAGTCCCTGTTGAAGGCCCTGGGGGACCTCGGCTACGAGTCCCCGTCGCCCATCCAGGCGGAGACGATCCCGAGCCTCCTGGCTGGTCGCGATCTCGTGGGTCAGGCCCAGACAGGCACCGGCAAGACGGCGGCTTTCGCCCTGCCCATCCTGGCCCGGCTGGATCTCAAGAAATTCGGCCCCCAGGCTCTGGTGCTCGCACCCACCCGGGAACTCGCGATCCAGGTGGCAGAGGCCTTTCACAAGTACGCGAAGCACGTGCCGGGTTTTCACGTGCTGCCCATCTACGGTGGCCAGGCCTATGGCCCCCAGCTCGGCGGCCTCCGGCGCGGGGCGCACGTCGTCGTCGGCACGCCGGGCCGCGTCATCGATCACCTGAACCGCGGCTCGCTCGATCTCAAGAGCCTCACCACGCTCGTCCTCGACGAAGGCGACGAGATGCTCCGCATGGGCTTCATCGACGACGTCGAGCTGGTGCTGGAGAAATCCCCGGCGGGCCGGCAGGTCGTGCTGTTCTCCGCGACCATGCCGCCGGAGATCCGGCGCATCGCCAAGAAGCATCTGAAAGACCCCGCCGAGATCACGATCAAGAACAAGACCACGACCGCCGCCAACACCCGGCAGCGCTACTGGATGGTCAGCGGCCTGCAGAAACTCGACGCCCTCACCCGCATTCTTGAAGTCGAGCCCTTTGACGGCATGATCGTCTTCGCCCGCACCAAGGTTGCCACCGAGGAAATTGCCCAGCGGCTCGAGGCCCGGGGCTTTGCTGCCGCGGCGCTGAATGGCGACATGGTCCAGGCCCAGCGGGAGCGCACCATCGCACGCCTGAAAAGTGGCGACCTGGACATCCTGGTGGCCACCGACGTCGCCGCCCGGGGCCTCGACGTGGACCGTGTGAGCCACGTCGTGAACTACGACATCCCCTACGACACCGAGGCCTACATCCATCGTATCGGGCGCACCGGCCGGGCCGGGCGCAAGGGCGAGGCCATTCTCTTTGTGGTCTACCGGGAGCAGGGCATGCTCCGGTCCATCGAGCGGGCCACGCGGCAGCCCATCGAGCCCATGAATCTGCCCTCGGTCGCCGCCGTGAACGACCAGCGCATTGCCAAATTCAAGGAAAAGATCACCAAGGCGCTGGAAGGCGCGGGCCTTGCCACCTTCCGCAGCGTCATCGAGCAGTACGAGCAGGAAAACGGGGTGCCGGCGCTGGACATTGCCGCCGCCCTGGCGCGCCTGGCACAGGGGGACAATCCGCTGCTCGTGCCGGATGCACCCCAGGCCCCACCCCGGCCGCCCAAGCCGGATCGGGCGCCCTCCGATCGACCCCAGCGCGACCGGCCACCACGGGAGCGGCCCGCTGGTCCTGAGCTGGGATCGCCCTTCCAGAGGGCGAAACGCCCCGGCGGGTCGTCCTCCAGACCTCCCGAATCGGGCACGACGCGCTACCGGCTGGCCGTTGGCCATATGCACGGGGTGAAGCCCGGCAACATCGTGGGTGCCATAGCGAACGAAGCCGGCGTGGACAGCCGCAATATCGGCCGGGTCGACATCCGGGACGATCACAGTCTTGTGGACCTGCCGGCCGGGATGCCCGAGGCCGTCCTCCAGCACCTGAAGAGCGTGTGGGTCGTCGGGCAGCAATTGCGTATGGTCGAGGACGGGCAGCCCTTCGAACCGCCGCGGAAAACCGGTAAACTGGCCGTGGCTGGCCAGAAGCCCGGGTTTACCAAGCCGAAGTTCGAGAGGCCGAAGTTCGAGAGGCCCAAGTTTGACAAGTCGAAACCCGGCAAGGCGCCATCCCATGCGTTCCCGCCCCGCAAGCCCCCTGTGAAAACCGGGGCAGGCAAGGGCAGACCCAAAACCCAGTAAGCCCCCAGCAGAGGATTCCCATGAACTCACGTCTCGCCCTAGCCGGTTGCACCGTGCTCCTGTTCGTTCTGGCCGGTTGCGACCAACTCGGCAACAAGGCGCCCACCCCGGCCGAGACCAACGCCGGCTTCGAAGCCTTCGTCAAGGCTGCCGCCCGCAAGTCGGCCGCGGAGCTGACGCCGGAGGAACTCAAGCAGGCTGTGGAGCAGTACATCGGCATGGAGGTGGCGGCCGATGCGGCGACCAAGACAGGTCTGGAAAAGGACCCGAAGGTCAAGGCACAGATCGCTCTCAGCCGCACGAACGTGTTGAGCGAGGCTCTGCTGCAGAAACAACTGGACGCCAACCCGGTGACCGACGCCGATATCCAGGCTGAGTACGACTCCCAGGCTGCCAAGGCCCCGGGCGAGTACAACGCCCGGCACATTCTGGTCGACGACAAGGCACTGGCCGAATCCATCATCAAGAAGCTGGAGGCTGGTGGTGACTTTGCAGGGCTGGCGAAGGAGTTCTCGAAGGACGGCTCCGCCAAGAGCGGTGGCGACCTGGGGTGGTTCAGCGCCCAGTCGATGGTTCAGCCCTTCTCGGAGGCCGTAGCCAAGCTGGAAAAGGGCAAGTTCACGACCGTCCCGGTCCAGACCCAGTTCGGCTGGCACGTCATCAAGCTTGAAGACACCCGCGCCGCCAGCCTCCCGCCGCTGGAGCAGGTGAAGGATCGCGTCCAGCAGCTCGTGCAGCGGACGAAGATCACTGACTACCTGAAGACGCTCCGGGCGGAATCGAAGATCGACGCGGAGAAGCTCACTGCTGCCCTGACTGCCTATGCCACGACGCCGAAGGAAGTGGCCAAGGATGCGGCGGCGCCGGCGAGCGGCCCGGTGCCGACGGGTGCCGTAACGCCACCGGCGGACGCCCCAAAGCCCTGATCGAGGGTTGAATCACTCGCCGCAGACCCGGCCTGCCGGGTCTGCGGCGACCATCTCTCAGCAGTCGCCGGAGCCTAGACTCCCCGGAGCATCCGCTTAAGCACGCTGTCCTTCACGACGACGTGGTGCCAGAGCGCGGCCACCACGTGCAGCCCCAGCACGACGGCGCCGAGCCGCCAGCAGGCTTTATGGATCGCCGCATAAAATTCATAGGGCGCATGGGAACCGTCGATAGCCTGGGGCACGAGGCGCGGAACCTGCTCCCAACCGAAGAAGTAGATCGGGAACTCACCCTCGTAGGCTGACAGTGTTGCCCAGCCGGACAACGGAAAGGCAAAGAGCAGCACGTACAGGAATAGGTGGGTCAGCCGGGCCAGATAGCGCTGATAGGCAGCGAGGCTTCGGGGTATCTCTGGCGTGGGATTGCCGAGGCGCCAGCCCAGACGCAGGGTGGTCAGAATCAGGATCAGGAAGCCATTGGTGTGATGGAGCTGAGAGACCTGCAACAAGAGCGAGTAGTCGTTGCTCCGGGTGGCAATCAGTTCCTTGTAGACCTCGTTCATATAGAAGCCGAGGGGCACCTGCACAGCGATCATGACCGCGATCAGCCAGTGAAGATTGCGGGACACGAGGCCCCAGCGACTGGCAGTGTTACGGAACACGGGTTCTATTCCGGTAGGAGCGCCTTCAGGCGCGACCAGGCCCGGTCGCGAGGGTCGCGGCTAAAGCCGCCCCTTCGGGAGCTGCTCCTGCGGTAGCCAGGCGGTCGAGCACCTCAATGAGCGACTCCGGAGGCTGGGCCCCGGACACCGCGTACTGCCCATTGAAAATGAAAAACGGGACCCCGCTGACCCCCGCTTTGCGCGCCTCCTCCATCAGGGCATGCACCCGGTCCTCGTCCGTGCCGGCCCGGAGCCCGGCCTCTACCCGTGCCGGGTCCATCCCCACCTCACCGGCAATCCGGGCCAGGACGACCGGGTCCCCAAGATCCTCGGAATGCGTGTGGTGGGCGGCGAAGAGCTTTTCGGCCAGGGCGTTCTGATCCACGCCGACGGCGGTGCCGTCGTCCTGGCTGGCCCAGTACAGCAGGACATGGGCAGAGAGCGTATTGGGCGAGCGGGCCCCGGGCCTGGCCTCGAACCTGAGGCCCTCGGCGGTAGCCGTCTGCTGCATGCTCGCCATGATGCTGCGTGCTTTTTCCGGGCCAAAAATGCTCACGTAGTGGGCCTGGCGATCCTTGCCTTCCCGCGGCATATCCGGGCTCAACTGGAACGGCAGCCAGGTCACGACCACCCGCAGATCCGGGCGGGCCGCCAGGGCCCGTTCGAGCCGCCGCTTGCCGACATAGCACCAAGGGCAGACCAGGTCGGAGACGATTTGAATGCTCAGCGGTTCGGCCATGCTCCCGAGTGTAGGAGCGCCTGTAGGCGCGATTCAACCCCGATCATGCCTAAAGGCGCTCCAACGGCTTTCGCCGGTCGCCGCAGACACTTAAACTGTCCACTCGTGGGCCGCCTGTCGCGGCCCCCGAGTACCGACCCCGAGACAGCATTATGGACAACCACCAAAGTAGTGGCGGGCTACCCCTGCCCCCAATAAACCAGCGCGCCCGGGCAAAAACGGCCCCGGTGAAGCAGGGTTTGTACGACCCCGCCCACGAGCACGACGCTTGTGGCGTCGGCTTTGTCGCGGACATCAAGGGCCGCAAATCCCACCAGATTCTGGCCCAGGCCATCCAGGTGCTGCGCAACCTGGATCACCGTGGCGCCTGCGGCTGCGAGGTGAACACGGGCGATGGCGCCGGCGTGCTGCTGCAGATGCCCCACAAGTTCCTGCAGACCGTGGCGGAGAAGGACGGCTTTGCGCTGCCCGCGCCTGGGGAGTACGGCAGTGGGCTGCTCTTCCTGCCCCGCAATGCCAGCAAGCGTCGCAAGCTGGAGGAGAAGTTTGAGCAGATCGTGCAGTCCGAGGGCCAGACGATTATTGGCTGGCGCACCGTGCCGACCAATAACAAGTCCCTGGGTGAGACCGCCCGCGGCTCCGAACCCTTCGTCGTGCAGGTGTTCATCGGCCGCGGGGCGTCGAACGGCGGCGTGAACGACGAGCTCGCTTTCGAGCGCAAGCTCTACATCATCCGCAAGCGGGCCTACAGCGAGATCCGCACCTCCACGCTGGACGGCGCGGATTTCTGGTACGTCTGCAGCCTGTCCTGCAAGACGCTGGTCTACAAGGGCATGCTCCTGACCGAGCAGCTGGCCACCTACTACCCGGACCTTGAGAACCCGGCGATGGAAACCGCGCTGGCCATGGTCCACTCGCGGTTCAGCACCAACACCTTTCCCAGCTGGGACCGATCCCACCCCTACCGCTACCTGGCGCACAACGGCGAAATCAACACCCTCCGCGGCAATATCAACTGGATGCTGGCCCGGGAGGCCCTGTTCGAGTCACCGCTGTTCGGTGAAGACATTGCCAAGATCCTGCCCATCGTCAACCCGAATGGCAGCGACTCCGCCATGTTCGACAACGTGCTGGAACTATTGGTCCTCGCGGGCCGGTCGCTGCCCCACGCGATGATGATGATGATCCCGGAGCCCTGGTCGAACCACACCAGCATGGATGACGGGAAGCGGGCGTTTTATCAGTATCACTCCAGCCTGATGGAGCCCTGGGACGGTCCGGCATCCATTGCCTTTACGGACGGCAAGATGATCGGCGCCGTCCTCGATCGCAATGGCCTGCGGCCCTCGCGCTACTACGTCACCAAGGATGACCGGGTGATCCTGGCGTCGGAGGTCGGCGTGCTGGATATCGCGCCGGAAAACGTCCTGCGCAAAGGGCGGCTGCAGCCGGGGCGAATGTTCCTGGTGGATACCGAGCAGGGCCGGATCATCGAAGACGATGAGATCAAGCAGCAGATTGCCAACGAGCGCCCCTACAGGCAGTGGCTGGACGAGCACCTGGTGTATCTGGAAAAGCTGCCGCCGGCGCCCGAAGTACCCGCTCCGGATCACGACACGCTGCTCCAGCGGCAGATCGCCTTCGGCTACACCTTCGAGGACCAGCAGATCATCCTGATGCCGATGGCCCGGGACGGGGTCGAGGCGGTGGGCTCCATGGGCAACGACACGCCACTGGCAGCACTGTCCAACCGGCCACGGCTGCTCTTTGACTACTTCAAGCAGCTTTTCGCGCAGGTCACCAACCCGCCCATCGACTGCATCCGCGAGGAACTGATCACCGCAGCAGAAGTCTGGCTGGGTTCCGAAGGCAACCTGCTGGAACCCCAACCTTCCGACTGCCGGCGACTGGAGTTGAAGGGTCCGATCCTGACCAACGAGGAGTTTGCCAAGGTCCGGCGCCTGGAACTGCCCGGCCTGCGGGTCGGCGTGCTGTCCAGCTTGTTCCGGGTCGCCCGTGGGGAGAAGGGCCTCGTGGGCGCACTCGAGGACCTGTGGAGCACAGCCCGCCGGATGCTCGAGAGCGAAAGTATTAACGTGCTGATCCTGAGCGACCGGGGCGTGAATCGGGAGTTCGCGCCCATTCCGTCGTTGCTCGCGATCTCGAGCCTCCACCACTACCTCATCCGCGAAGGTCTGCGCACCCGGGTGAGCCTAGTGGTGGAAACAGGCGAAGCCCGGGAAGTACATCACTTCTCCCTGTTGATCGGCTACGGCGCGAGCGCGGTCAACCCGTACCTCGCCTTCGAAACGCTGGACGGCATGATCGTCGACGGCCTGCTGGCCAACGTGGATCACAAGACTGCGTGCAAGAACTTCGCCAAGGCCGCGACCAAGGGCGTGGTGAAGGTCATGTCCAAGATGGGCGTCTCTGCCATCCAGAGCTATCACGGCGCCCAGTTGTTCGAGGCCGTGGGCGTGCGCCAGGACCTGATCGACGAACACTTCACCTGGACTGCCTCCCGCGTTGGGGGCATCGGCATGGACGTGGTCGCCCGGGAAGTGTTACTGCGGCACCAGGCCGCCTATCCCGAGCGCCCGATCGCGGGCCAGGCGCTGCCGGCCGGTGGCCAGTACCAGTGGCGGGCGAACAGCGAGTACCACCTGTTCAGCCCGGAGGCCATTCACCGGCTGCAGAAGGCCGTGCGCACAGGCAGCTTTGCCACCTACAAGTCCTACGCGAACCTGATCGACGACCAGGCGGAACACCTGTGCACACTGCGCGGACTGCTCGACTTCAAACCCGCGAAAGCGATTCCGCTCTCCGCTGTGGAGCCGGCGGAAAGCATCATGAAGCGCTTCAAGACCGGCGCCATGTCCTATGGCTCCATCAGCAAGGAGGCCCACGAGACACTGGCTATTGCGATGAACCGCATCGGTGGCAAAAGCAACACAGGCGAAGGCGGCGAAGATCCGGAGCGGATCGCCGTGATGCCGGACGGTGACTCAAAGAACTCGGCCATCAAGCAGGTGGCATCGGGTCGCTTCGGTGTGACCAGCGAGTACCTGGTCAGCGCGAAGGAGCTGCAGATCAAGATGGCCCAGGGCGCGAAGCCCGGCGAAGGCGGCCAGCTGCCAGGCTTCAAGGTGTACCCGTGGATCGCCAAGACCCGGCACACCACGGCCGGCGTCGGCCTGATCTCGCCACCTCCCCATCACGACATCTACTCCATCGAGGACCTGGCAGAGCTCATCCATGACCTGAAGAACGCCAACCGCAACGCGCGGATCAGCGTGAAGCTGGTGGCGGAAGTGGGCGTCGGCACGATCGCCGCCGGGGTTGCCAAGGCGCACGCCGACGTGATCCTGATCAGCGGGCACGATGGCGGCACTGGCGCTTCTCCACAAACGTCCATCGCCCATGCCGGCCTCCCCTGGGAACTTGGCCTTGCCGAGACCCACCAGACACTGGTGCTGAATAACCTGCGCAGCCGCGTTGCTGTCGAAACTGATGGTCAGCTGAAGACGGGCCGCGACGTGCTCGTGGCAGCCTTGCTCGGCGCTGAGGAGTTCGGTTTCGCCACGGCGCCCCTGGTCTCCGTGGGCTGCATCCTGATGCGCGTCTGTCACCTCAACACCTGCCCGACAGGCGTGGCCACCCAGGATCCGAAACTCAGGGAGAAGTTCACCGGCAAGCCGGAGCACGTGGTCAATTTCATGCGCTTCATCGCCGAGGACATCCGGGAGCAGATGGCACAACTCGGCTTCCGCACCATTGAGGAGATGGTCGGTCGCGTCGACAGGCTGGAGCCGAAGAAGGCGATTGAGCACTGGAAGGCCAAGGGTTTCGACTTCAGCAACATCCTTTACCAGCCTGACGTGGGCGCCGAGGTGGGGCGCTTCAAGCAGATGGAACAGGATCACGGGCTGGACAAGTCACTGGACGTAACCACCCTGCTCGAACTGTGCAAGCCTGCCATCGAAAGAGCCGAAAAGGTCTCGGCCGAGATGCCGATCCGCAACGTCAATCGCGTGGTCGGCACGATCACGGGCAGTGAAGTGACCCGGAAGTGGGGCGCAAAGGGCCTGCCGGAAGATACCATTCGCATCCGGTTCAATGGCTCTGCCGGCCAGAGTTTCGGCGCGTTCATGCCCGCGGGCATGACCTTTGAACTCGAGGGCGACGCCAATGACTACTTTGGCAAGGGCCTGTCAGGCGGCAAGGTGATAGTGCGCCCGCCGGCGACTGCCACCTTTGTTCCGGAAGAGAACATCATCATCGGTAACGTCGCGCTGTATGGCGCGACCGGTGGCGAGGCCTATATCCGCGGGATGGCTGGCGAGCGCTTTGCGGTCAGAAACAGCGGTGTGGACGCCGTGGTTGAGGCCGTGGGTGACCATGGCTGCGAGTACATGACAGGCGGGCATGTCGTGGTGCTGGGCCCTGCCGGACGCAACTTCGGCGCCGGCATGTCGGGCGGCATCGCTTACGTGCTCGATGAGACCGGCACGTTTGTCAGCAACGTCAATCTGCAGATGGTCGCAACCGAAAAGCTCACCGAGCCTGTTGAGATCAGCCGCGTGAAGGCGTTGATTGAAAAGCACCTCAAGTGGACTGACAGCAGCCTGGCAAAGCAGGTCCTGACCAACTGGGAGACCAGCGTGGGACACTTCGTGAAGGTCATTCCGAAGGACTACAAGCGGATGCTGGCCTGCATCACCCGCGCCCATGACCAGGGCCTCACGGGCGACGAAGCCATCATGGTGGCCTTCGAAGAGAACGCGCGGGATCTCTCCCGCGTGGGCGGCAATTGAAGAGCGTGAACTGAGATGGGCAAACCAACCGGATTCATCGAGTATCTGCGGGAGCTGCCGGTAGACCGCACGCCACGGGAGCGGGTGCGTGACTGGAACGAGTTCCATCACCACATGGACGAGAAGCGCCTGCGCCAGCAGGGCGCGAGGTGCATGGACTGTGGTGTGCCGTTCTGCCAGACCGGCAAGATCATCAGTGGCGCAACCGCCGGCTGCCCGATCAACAACCTCATCCCCGAGTGGAACGACCTGGTCTATCGGGGCCTGTGGCAGGAGGCTCTGATCCGGCTGCACAAGACCAACAACTTCCCCGAGTTTACCGGCCGCGTCTGTCCGGCACCCTGCGAGGGCTCCTGTGTCCTTGGCATCAATACCCCGGCGGTGACGATCAAGAACATCGAAGTGGCGATCATCGATCGCGGCTTCGAGGAGGGCTGGGTGGTGGCGGAGCCGCCCAGGGTGCGCACGGGCAAGAAGGTGGTCGTTATCGGTTCAGGCCCTGCCGGTCTGGCCGCTGCGGCTCAACTGAACCGGGTGGGGCATCTGGTTACCGTCCTGGAGCGGGATGACCGGCCCGGAGGCCTCCTGACCTACGGGATTCCCAACATGAAACTCGACAAACGCGCCATCGTCGAGCGCCGACTGACGTTGCTGGAGCAGGAAGGCATCAAGTTCATCTGCAATGCCAACGTCGGAGAAAACGTGGAGGCTGAGCTGCTGCGGAAGGACTTTGATGCCACAGTGATCTGCACCGGCGCGACCCAGCCCCGCGACCTGGTGGTCGAAGGCCGCCAGCTGCAGGGCGTGCACTTTGCCATGGACTACCTGACCGCGAGCACCAAGGCGCTGCTGAACGGGAAGCCCGACGAAGCGCCAATGCATGCCAGGGACAAGGACGTGATCGTCTTGGGCGGCGGTGATACAGGAACCGACTGCGTGGGCACCGCCATGCGCCAGGGCTGTCGGACGCTGGTCCAGCTGGAAATCCTGCCGAAGCCGCCCATGGAACGTGCCGAGGACAACCCATGGCCCGAGTGGCCGAAGGTTTACAAACTGGACTATGGCCAGGAGGAAGTGGCCGCCCGATTCGGTGCCGACCCCCGCGCCTACCTGACTACCGTGAAGAAGTTTGTGGGCGACACTGCAGGTAACGTGACAGCGGTCGTCACTGTTGAGATCGGCTGGGAGAAGAACGGCACGGGCCAGTTCGTCCCGACGGAGCGCGCCGGGAGCGAGAAGACCCTGACGGCTGACCTCGTGCTGCTCGCCCTGGGCTTTACGGGCCCGGAAGAAGCCTTCCTCAAGGACCTGTCAGTGGAGACTGACGCCCGTAGCAACGTCAAGGCGGAGCACGAGCAGTACACCACGAGCGCAAAGGGGATCTTTGCGGCCGGCGACTGCCGCCGGGGCCAGAGCCTGATCGTCTGGGCCATCAATGAGGGCCGGGGCGTGGCGCGTGAAGTAGACCGCTACCTGATGGGGAGTACCCAACTGCCATGACGAGTGGAATGTATCCTGAGGTTGTGGTCGCGGCTGAAGCCGCTCCTGCGGCCTGTACGCGTGTAGGAGCGGCTTTAGCGGCGACCCTCCTTCTTGCCCTCCTCGCGGGCTGCGCCACGACGCCTGGCGGCTCCGCCGACGGCCTGATGCCGGAGCAGTCGATCCCCATGGAACCCGCCGGCGACCAGAGCACACTGGACCAGGAACTCACCGCATTTCTTGCGCAGTATGCCGAGGCCTACAACCGGGAGGACTACACCGCCCTCCTCGGCATGTGGGATCAGGACGACCCCTACGCCTTCTACATGGCCGAGGAAATCGATCCCCCCATGCACGGCTGGAAAACCATCCGGGCGTACTTCGCCCGCAGCGGGGTGCTCGACGGGATTCGCAATGAGTACAGCAATGTCCGGGCCCACTACGTGGCTCCCGACGTTGCCGTTGCCACCTACCGGTTGCGTTTCGATATCAAGGTCAGGAGCCTACCGGCGCTGTCCAGCTTCGACCGGATCATGGCCGTCTTCCGCAGGAAGAACGGTGAGTGGAAGATGATTGCCTATGCGGAAGCACCCCAGGCACCCCTGACCATGATCCGCAAGGCGCTGAAGACCTCCAAGTCGCTGGACAAAACCCAGCAGAAGGAACTGCTGCGCGAAGTGCAGACGCTGCTTCAGGACGCGGTGCCCGACGACTTCGACGAGTGGCTCGAGAAGCAACAGGCCATCAAGGTCAAACCGTAGGAGCGGCTTCAGCCGCGACTCGCGCAGTCAGGAGAGGTCGCGGCTTTGAGCCGCTCCCACGGGCAATTGCCGCACCACTATCCATCCAGAATCCGCGCCTGGTACCTGGTGATCCTGCTCACCATCGCCTACGTTTTCTCCTTCGTCGACAAGTACTTGCCCGCTCTATTGCTCGAGCCCATCAAGGCGGATCTGGGGGTCTCCGACACGCAGATGGGCCTGCTCCTGGGCCCCGCCTTTGCGGTCCTCTACGCCACCCTGGGCCTCCCGCTCGGCTGGCTCGCCGACCGGGTCCGGCGCAACTCGCTGGTGGCGGCGGGCGTTGCCCTCTGGTCACTGGCCACAGCCAGTTCGGGACTCGCCGCGAACTTCACCCACCTACTCCTCGCGCGGGTCGGCGTCGGTATAGGCGACGCGGCCCTGGCCCCGGGGGCGCTATCGCTGATCTCGGACAGTTTCCCGCCGGACCGGCGGGGCCGGCCCGTGGCGCTCTACATCACCGCGCAGTCGTTTGGTGCGGGACTCGCCATGCTCGGTGGTGGCGCGGTCCTCGCGTGGGCAGCAACCCAGTCCGTGATCGACCTGCCCCTCGCGGGCATCGTGACGCCCTGGCAGTTCACCTTCCTCGCCGTGGGGTTGCCTGGTGTGCTGGTCGCGCTGCTGCTGCTGGTGGCCAGAGAACCGGCGCGCGAACCGTCTTCGAGCGGTGGGGTCAGCATGGCCCACACCCTGGCCTGGCTCCGCGTCCGCTGGCGAGCCTTCGGCAGCCTCACCGCGCTGGTCTGCGTGATGACCATCGTGGCCTATAGCCAGAACTGGTATGCCGCGCTTTTCCAGCGGAACTGGGGCTGGGACATCGGCCGGTACGCCACCTGGAGTGGGCTGGCGCTGATCCTCGTCGGGCCGATGGTCGTCAATCTCACTGGCTGGTGGTGCGACCGGCTACTCAGCCGAGGTCGCGCCGACGGTCCACTGTCGGTCGTCATTGCCGGCACGCTGCTGCTCCTGCCGCCCGGTGTCCTCATGCCCCTGATGCCGACAGGCGAACTGGCCATAGGGGTCTGGGTCTTGAACCTCTGTGGCCTTTCCATGGTGTCTGCAGCCGCCCCGGTCGCGCTGCTGGCAATCACTCCCGGAGAGATGCGTGGCCAGATCTCCGCACTGTTCTATATGGTCATCATGCTCATGGGGCTGGTCGTGGGGCCACTGGCCGTTGGCGTATTCAACGACCAGTTCTTCGCGGGGGACCGACTGGACCTCGCCTGCGCCCTGGTCCCTGTCGCCGTCGGCGTACCGGGACTTTTTCTGTTGCGCTCCGTCCGTCGTCACTATGCTGCTGCAACCACTGGCTGACCGCCTCGACCGGTTATCGTCCGGGTGGACGATTGCGCTCGCGGTCGTAATCTATGCGTTCTATCTGACATCGGTCATGCCGGCCGAGAGCATCGCGAGCCAGGTTTACGCGGGCAGCTGGGGCGGGCCGGACCGGCACTTTTACTACACCCCGGATGAGCTGTACGCCCAGGTCGCCACCTGGGGCGCCTCGGGTCGCCAGCAGTACATCCGCTTCCGGCTGGGACTCGATATCGGCTTTGCCCTGACCTACGCCGCGTTCCTGATCACCATCACCAGCGTCGCGGCACGCCGGGCCTGGCCCGGTGTGGCCCGGCGGCGGCGCCTGGCGCTGGTCGCCTTGGTCCCGATGGCCTGTGACCTGCTGGAAAACGCGCTGGGGATCGGTCTGGTGGCGGCCTTTCCGGCCCGCCTGGACGCCGTCGCCTGGCTGACGACGAGTGTCACGGCTCTGAAATGGGTCAGCCTCGTCGCGGCCCACCTGGTGATGGTCTACGCACTGGGAACAGCCTGTAGGAGCGCCGCCCGGCGCGACCTCAAGCTTCGCGCCTGAAGGCGCTACCTCAAGCTTCGCGCCTGAAGGCGCTCCTACAGGAGTTCAGCAATGTCCTGAAGAAGTCCCTTGTCGTCGGGTTTCGTAGCCGGCGGGTACCGCTTGACCACCTTCCCATCCCGCCCGATCAGGAACTTCTCGAAGTTCCACTCGATATCACCGGCGAACTCGCTGGTCAGCCACTGGTAAATCGGGTGCCGGCCAGGGCCGTTGACGTCAATCTTGGCCGTGAGGGGAAACTTCACAGCGTAGGTGGCCTGGCAGAACTGGATGATCTCCTGCTCGGTGCCGGGCTCCTGCCCGCCGAACTGGTTGCAGGGAAAACCCACCACGACGAAGCCCTGGCCGCCCAGGTCTTCGTAGAGTTTCTCGAGGGACTGGTACTGGGGGGTCAGACCACACTTGCTGGCGACATTCACAGCCAGCACCACCTTGCCCGCCAGACCGGGAATCAGATTGTCCCCACCCCCGATGCCGTCAGCGGTAAAGCTTTGCAAGGTCTTCATGTTCATCTCCTCAACAGGAAAGGCCGGATACTAAACGATCAGCGGTAGAATGCAGGACGCATGAACTACTGCAGCGCCTGCGGGCAACCTGTGACGACCATTGTTCCGGACGGTGACAATCGGCCCAGGGCCGTGTGCACGGCGTGCGCCGCTGTGCACTATGTGAACCCGAAGATCGTCGCCGGGTGCGTTCCGGAGCTTGCCGGCCAGATACTTCTCTGCCGGCGGGCCATTGAGCCTCGGCTGGGCTTCTGGACCGTCCCGGCAGGCTTCATGGAACTGGGGGAATCCGTCGGCGAGGCGGCCATCCGGGAAACCTGGGAAGAGGCCCTGGCCCGCGTCGAGCTCGGGCCGCTGTTCTCGGTGGTCGACGTGGTGCATGCGGGCCAGGTTCACGTGTTCTTTAGTGGTCAACTGCTGGGATCAGACTTCGGGGCGGGAATCGAGACCCTGGAGACCCGCCTGTTCAGCCCGGAGGAAATCCCCTGGTCGGAACTGGCCTTTCCCAGCATCCGGATCGCGCTCGAGCAGCACCTGGAGAACGCCCGGTCGGGCAACGTCGAGGTGCGGCTCTGTGTCGCACCCCGCCTGAGCCTTGGCACCCCCCGCGCCTGAGCCTCTTCCGGCTCCCGCCGGGCGAGACGCGCCTAGTCAGAAGGCTCTGAAATCACTACAGTAGCGGCCCCTGCAGGAGCCTTGCAAGACCATGACGTTCGTCGTTACTGAAAGCTGCATCAAGTGCAAGTACATGGACTGCGTGGAAGTGTGCCCCGTGGACTGCTTCCACCAGGGGCCAAATATGCTGGTCATCGATCCGGATGAGTGCATTGATTGCACGTTGTGCGAACCTGAGTGCCCGGTGGAAGCCATTTTCTCTGAAGACGAGGTTCCTGCGGACCAGAAGGACTTCATCAAGCTCAACATCGAACTGGCGAAGGGCTGGCCCGTCATCACCGAAGCCGGGACACCACCGGCCGATGCGGACGAGTGGAGCAAGGTGAAGGGTAAACGCCAGCACCTGGAACGGTAGGAGCGCCTTCAGGCGCGATCGAATCGTTCGCGCCTGAAGGCGCTCCTACCCGCTCGAATCGTTCGCGCCTGAAGGCGCTCCTACCGGCTCGAGTTCGCGCCTGAAGGCGCTCCTACCGGCTGGTTCTTTGCGACTTTCTGCTCTGCGATGTACTTGGAGAGCTCGGCCGGCTCCAGATACCCGCCGATCAGTTCGCCCGACTCGAGCACGATCGCAGGGGTGCCCTGCAGACCAAACTCTTTGGCGATCTTGTAATCCTGCGCCACCGGATTCACCTTGCAGGGCTTGTCTTTAAACGTCTCACCAAGCTTCGCGCGCGTCAGCGCCGTGCGCCGATCCTTGGCACAGGCAACCTGTTCTGCCTTGGTCCAGCTCTCGGTGCCCGGACCGCTCCGGGGGAAAAACATATAGCGCACCTTGATGCCCCTGGCGTTGTAGTCAGCAATCTGCTTGTGCAACTTGCGGCAGTAACCGCAATCAATATCGGTAAAGACGGTAACCGTGCTGGTCGGCTTGGTCTTCGGCGCAAAGACGACCATGTCGGCCTCGCTAACCCCGGCGAGAACGTCCCGGCGCACTGCTTCGCGGCGGCCTTCGGTCAGGTTCAGGTCACTGTCGAGATCGAAAATCTCGCCCTGGACCAGGAAGCGACCGTCAGCTGAAACATAGGCAATCTTGGCGCCGATGCGGACTTCAAACAGGCCCTGGACAGGGGACGGGGAGACCTGCTCGGGACGCACATCGGGAAACTTGGCGGCAATGGCCGCGCGGGGGTCCGGGGCCGCGGCCGTCTGAACCGCGGCAGTCTGGGCCGCAGCGGGCAGTGCGAGGATGAGGCCCAGCGCCAGGGTGGGCAGCAAGACACGGATCGACATGGTCAGCACCTTGGGGATCAGGCCAGAAATGATGCCCATCGGACCGGTCAACAGAACCAAGGTTCAGTGCCACCCTGAGCGGGGCGCGATACTAGCACGCACTTGGTGAGAGGCCGACTGGGGCGAATCAGCCCCGGGGGTGGTGCTGGGCGTGCAGTTCCTTCATCCGTTCCCGGGCCACGTGGGTGTATATCTGGGTGGTCGAGAGGTCGCTGTGGCCGAGAAGCATCTGCACAACCCGCAGGTCGGCGCCATTGTTCAGCAGGTGGGTGGCAAAGGCGTGGCGCAGCGTGTGGGGCGAGAGCTTGCCGGCAATGTCCGCCTTCTTGGCGTAGCGCTTGATGATGTGCCAGAAAGCCTGCCGGGTCATGCGATCGCCACGGCGGGTGGGAAACAGGTATTCACTCTGCCGCTCCAGCAGGATCTCCACCCGGGGACCGGTCAGGAATTCCCGCAGCCAGCGCTGGGATTCTTCACCGATCGGGATGAGCCGTTCCCGGTCGCCCTTGCCGCGGATACGCAGCACCCCCTGATTCAGGTTGACCTGGTTCTGCTTGAGGTTGATCAGTTCGGAGACGCGCAGCCCCGTGGCGTAGAGCACCTCGAGCATGGCCCGGTCCCGGTGGCCGAGGGGGTCCGAAATCTCGGGGGCAGCCAGCAGGGACTCGACCTCGTTTTCCGTGAGAGACTTTGGCAGGGAGCGGCCGATCTTCGGCATCTCAATTTTGACAGTGGGATCTTCCTGAATCACGCCCTCCCGGACCAGGAAGCGGTAGAAGCGTCGGAAACTGGACAGCTGGCGCGCCGTCGACCGGGGCTTGGACCCCTCCTTCGCGCGATTGGCAATGAAGGCCAGGAGATCAGCACGGGTGGCAAACATCAGGCTGGTGTCGCGCTGCGCAAGCCAGCGCTGGAGGGCCATCAGGTCGGCCCGATAGGCGCCGAGAGTGTTGATCGACAGACCCCGCTCCATCCAGATGGCATCGAGAAACTTGTCGACGATGCCCTCCGAAGACGTCGGGGTCGGGCGAGTACTCGCGACGTGATTGACAGACCCTGGTGACATCAGTGCTTCAGCCCGTGATTTTCGACAAGGGCGAGTATGTCGGCGGCAGCTTTTTGCCGGCGTGACCATACTCACAAATTATGATGAATTACATAAACTTACCATTTGACTAAACGACAGAATGCAGCACACCTTCTCCCGACTGGGCCGACTCCTGTTTGGAGTCTATGCCACCGTCACGTTCGCGGTTATGACACTGGTCAGCGTGGCCCTGCTGGCCGTCATGCCGGGGCTCGCGAGGCGGCGGCGCATCGTGCGCGGCATGGCCGGGAGCGTGTTTCGTCTCACGGGCACCCGGTTAGTCATCAGCGGATTGAGTCACATTCCCGCTGAACCGTGCATTATCGTCGCCAACCATGCGAGCTACCTGGATGGACCGATCCTCACGGCGGCCCTGCCGCCCCGCTTTGGCTTTGTCATCAAGCGGGAGATGACGCGGGTGCCCCTCGCCCACTTCCTGCTGCGGCGCATCGGGTCGGAGTTCGTGGAGCGCCATGACGCGCACAAAAGCGCCGCGGACGCGCGCCGGATACTCCAGAAGGCTCGCGCCCAGGAGTCTCTGGCCTTCTTTCCTGAAGGCACGTTCACAGCCGAGTCTGGCCTGCGACGCTTCCATAACGGGGCTTTCGCTGCCGCGCTCCGGGGCCAGGTGCCCATCGTGCCGGTCGTCATTCGGGGCAGTCGGCAGATGCTGCCCGCCGAGCAGGTACTGCCCAGGCCAGGGCGAATCGACGTGATCGTGAAGCCAGCCCTGTTTCCCTGCGCTGCGGGCGACGTTGCGAGCCTGCTGGAGGACGCGCGACGCAGCATCCTGGCGGAACTGGGCGAACCGGACCTCCACCCGGTCTTTAAGTCGCGGCGGGACCGGCCTGACCGCACCGGGGAGACATAAGGCGACGACTTCCGCTGCGGCTTGGCGCGGGACATTTTGCACTGCATACTTCGGCGCACTTTCGGCTCAGCCGTTGCAAAGGAGTGCGTTCTTGTCCCGCGAATCCGTGGTTATTGTTGCCGCCCGCCGCACGCCTATCGGTGCTTTTCAGGGCGCACTCAGCGCCGTTCCCGCTCCCGAACTCTTCGCCGCCGCAGCCCGGGCCTGCCTGGCCGATGCCGGGGTGCCGGCAGGCGATATCAGCGAAGCACTGATCGGCTCGGTCCTCCAGGCCGGGCTGGGCCAGGCTCCGGCCCGCCAGGCCAGTCTGGCCGCCGGTCTCCCGGTCTCCGTACCCACCACCACGATCAACAAGGTCTGTGGCTCAGGCATGAAGACCGTGCACATGGGCGCGGACCTGATCCAGTCGGGGGGCGCCACCATCGTCCTTGCTGGAGGGATGGAGTCCATGAGCAACGCCCCCTACCTGCTCCCCAAGGCCCGGAGTGGCTACCGCATGGGTCACCAGGAAGTACTGGACCATATGTTCTACGACGGTCTCCAGAATCCCTATGACGGCCAGATGATGGGCTACTTCGGCGAAGCCACAGCGAGGCGCTATGGCTTCACTCGCGCCGAGCAGGACAATTTCGCCATCGAGTCGGTGCAGAGGGCTCTGGCCGCCGGGCGCAATGGCTACTTTCTGGAGGAAATTGCGCCCGTGGCCGTCAAGACCCGCGCTGGTGAAACTGTCGTGGCGGAAGACGAGGAGCCCGGTCGTTGCGACGTTAAACGAATTCCAACCATGCGCCCGGCCTTCGCCAAGGATGGCACGGTGACCGCCGCTACCTCCTCGTCAATCTCGGATGGTGCTGCGGCGCTGTTGTTGATGAGTGCCAGCGAAGCGGCGCGCCGCGGCTTGACGCCGCTGGCCCGCATCGTTGGCCAGGTCAGCCACGCTCAGGAGCCCGAATGGTTCACGACGGCGCCAACTCCGGCAGTGCAGAAGGTGCTCGCTGCCAGCGGCTGGCAGCTTGCCGACGTCGATCTCTATGAGATCAACGAAGCCTTTGCCTGCGTAACGCTGGCGGCGATGCGGGATCTGGGCGTGCCCCACGCTCGGGTGAATGTCCACGGTGGGGCCTGTGCACTCGGGCACCCGATAGGCGCCACCGGTGCACGGCTGCTGGTAACGCTGATCCACGCGCTGCAACAGCGCGGGCGCAAACGAGGCGTCGCCTCAGCGTGCATCGGCGGCGGCGAGGCTATCGCCACGGCCATCGAACTGTTGTAGGAGTGCCTTGAGGCGCGAGCGGAGGGGATCGCGCCTGAAGGCGCTCCTACATGCCGGAGTAATTGGGACCGCCGCCGCCCTCTGGGGTGACCCAGCGGATGTTCGCCGCCGGATCCTTGATGTCGCAGGTCTTGCAGTGGACACAGTTCTGCGCGTTGATCTGGAAGCGGGGCGTGCCATCGGCCTGCTGCACGACCTCATAGACGCCAGCAGGACAGTAACGCTGGGCGGGCTCGTCATAGTCAGGCAGGTTCCGCGCAATCGGCACGGTCGGGTCCTTCAGCCTGAGGTGGCAAGGCTGATCTTCTTCGTGGTTGGTGCTCGAGAGGAAGACGGAGGACAAGCGGTCGAAGGCAATCCGGCCGTCGGGCTTGCCATAGGCGATAACTGGCGCTGCGCTCGCCCTGCTCAGGCCAACGTGATCCGGCACGGGGCTGTGAAGTGTGAACGGTAGCCGCCCCCTGAACACGTTCTGATCCAGCCAGATAAACGCTCCCCCGAGCAGCAAGCCAAACTTCTTTTGCGCCGGGGCGAAATTGCGGCCTTCCTCAAGCTCCCGCCAGACCCAGGAGCCACGGACAGCGGACTCAAAGCTGTCGAGAACCGCCGGGGCGGCGTCGCCCAGACCCAGAGCGTCGAAGACCGCCTCGGCCGCCAGCATCCCTGTCTTCAGTGCGGTGTGGGAGCCCTTGATCTTCGCCCCATTCAGAAACCCGGCGTCACAGCCGGAAAGCAGGCCGCCGGGGAAGACGAGCCGGGGCAGGGACTGCAGCCCGCCCTTGTTAACCGCCCGGGCCCCATAGCTCACCCGCTGGCCGCCCTCCAGCACCTGCCGAATGGCGGGGTGTTGCTTCCAGCGCTGAAATTCCTCGAAGGGATTCAGGTGGGGGTTCGTGTAGTTCAGCGCGATGATGACCCCCAGGTACACCTGGTTGTTTGCGGCGTGATACAAAAAGCCGCCCCCCTCGGTATCCCCCGCCAGCGGCCAACCCAGGGTGTGGACGACGAGGCCCTCCCGATGCCTGGCCGGATCGATGGTCCACACTTCCTTGAGACCGATACCGTAGTGCTGGGGATCGCACCCTTCCCGCAGCCCGTAGACTTCCATCAACTCCTCGCCGAGGTGCCCGCGGCAGCCCTCGGCAAAAATCGTGTACTTGCCGCAAAGCTCATAACCGGCCTGGAACCCCGGCTTCTCGACGCCGTCGGCACCGCGGCCCAGGTCGCCCGTAATCACGCCGGCCACCCGGCCATTCTCGTAGAGCACACGGGAGGCCGCGAAACCGGGAAAAAGATTGGCCCCGAGGGCCTCTGCCTGCTGGCCCAGCCACTGACAGAGGCGGCCGAGGCTGATGATGTAGTTGCCCTGATTGCGCATGGGGCGCGGGATAAAGAACTCCGGAACCTTCAGGCTCGCCGTGGCATTCCGCAGCCAGTGAAACTCGTCATGGACGACCAGCGTAGTGACCGGCGCGCCCCGCTCACGCCAGTCCGGGAAGAGCTCCGTCAGCGCCGTCGGCTCAAAGACGGCACCCGACAGGATGTGCGCGCCGATCTCAGCGCCCTTTTCCACGACGCAGACGGTCACCTCCCGGCCTGCTGCCGACGCCAGCTGCAGGACCCGGCAGGCAGCCGCCAGGCCGCAGGGCCCGGCGCCCACGATCACCACGTCAAACTCCATGCGTTCCCGTTCGGACATAGCGACGTCAGTCTACCGTGGCGCCCCTGGAAACCGGTAGATTGTGCGTTCACCAGTCACCCGTCGCGCCATGGACCTTCTCACCCGCTATCAGGCTGCCAAGACCGAACTCGGTCTCAGCGACGATGCCGCACAGGCCCGCGCCGTGGTGGTTCTGGACCGGGTGGGTCGGGAACTGGCGGCACGACCCGTCCGGCGGGTGCCAAACCTGCTCCGTCGGTTCCTGCCAGCGTTGCCCGCACCCGCAACCGTCCGTGGCGCCTACCTGTGGGGCGGCGTAGGCCGCGGCAAGACGCTCATGATGGACATCTTCTTTGAGTGGCTGCCCTTCGCCGACAAGCGGCGCTATCACTTTCATCGCCTCATGAGCCGCGTCCACCGGCGGCTGGCCGGACTGCGCGAGTCTCAGGATCCCCTGGCTATGGTCGCCGCAGACTTTGCCAGTGAAGCCCGCGTGATCTGCTTCGATGAGTTCTACGTCGCCGATATCGCTGACGCCATGCTCCTGGGACGGTTCGTCGAGTGCCTGCTGGAGAAGGGCGTCACCCTCGTAGCCACGTCCAACAGTGCGCCGCAGGACCTCTATCGGGGAGGGCTCCAGCGCCAGCGTTTCCTGCCAGCCATTGACCTGATCACGAGGCACACCGAAGTGGTGCACGTGGATGGGCTGGTGGACTATCGGCTGCGCGTGCTCGAGGCGGCCGAGATCTGGCACGCCCCCCTCGATGGGGACGCCGACGCCAACCTGGAGCGCTACTTCCGTGATATCGCGCCCGACCGGGGCACCAGCAATGCCCGGCTCGAGATCGTCGGCCGGAAGATCCCGGCCCGGCGCCTGGCTGAGGGTGTCGTCTGGTTCGACTTCGCCGCTCTCTGCGATGGCCCGCGGAGCCAGGAGGACTACATCGAGATTGCCCGCTCTTTCCAGACCGTGATCATTTCCGGGGTCCCCCAGCTCGACGAGAGCAGGGAGAACGCTGCTCGCCGCTTTATCGCCCTGGTGGACGAGTTTTACGACCGGCGCGTCAACCTGATCGTTTCCGCGGCGGAGTCGATCAGCCGGATCTACACCGGGTCCCACCTCCAGCGGGAGTTTGAGCGGACCCGCAGCCGCTTGCTGGAGATGCAGTCGGTCGAGTATCTGGCCGCCGGCCATCTGCAGTAGGAGCGCCCTGTAGGAGCGCCTTCAGGCGCGATCACTGGCGATCGCGCCTCAAGGCGCTCCTACCAGGCGCTACTACAGTCTAGAATTCCGCCAGCGCAACTTCGGAGCTTTGGAATGACGGGCAAGCTGATCCTCTGTCGGCACGGACAGAGCACATGGAATCTCGCTAACCGGTTTACCGGCTGGACGGACGTGGACCTGACCGACCAGGGACGCAACGAAGCCCGGGAGGCGGGCAGGCAGCTCAAGGCGCTGGGCTATCGCTTCGACATCGCCTACACGTCCGTGCTGAAACGCGCGATTCGCACGCTGTGGCTGATCCTGGACGAAATGGACCTCATGTGGATCCCCGTCGAGCGCCACTGGCGTCTTAACGAGCGCCACTATGGCGCCCTGCAGGGACTGGACAAGGCCGAGACCGCGGCGAAGCACGGCGAGGCCCAGGTGAAGATCTGGCGCCGCAGCTACGACATCTCCCCGCCCCCTCTCGACGCGACCGACCAGCGCCACCCCGCCCATGATCCCCGCTACAGGAACATCCCCGGGGTGCCGGGTACGGAATCGCTCAAGGACACCCTGGACCGCGTGCTGCCGTTCTGGCAGGACAGCGTGGCGCCACGCCTGCTCCGTGGTGAAGATGTGCTCCTCGCTGCCCACGGTAACAGTCTGCGAGCTCTGGTGAAGATGCTCGACGGGGTCTCGGAGCAGGACATCCTGGAATTCAACATTCCCACCGGCATCCCGCTGGTCTACACCTTCGATGCGGGCCTGAAGCCCCTGTCCCGTGACTACGTGGGCGACCCGGAAGTCATCCGCAAGTCCACAGAGGCCGTGGCGCGTCAAGGCACGGCCAAGGGCAGCGCGCGATGATCTACAGCGTCGATGGGCTGGCACCCCGGCTCGGACGAGACGTGTTCGTCGCGCCGAATGGCACCGTGGCCGGCGATGTGGAGCTGGGAGACGAGGTCAGCGTCTGGTTTGGCGCGGTCCTCCGGGGCGACGTGGAGCGCCTCACGATCGGTCGCCGGAGCAACGTGCAGGACAATTCGGTGCTGCACTCGGACCCCGGCTCCCCTCTCACTCTGGGCGAGGGCGTGACCGTCGGCCACGCCGTCATTCTCCATGGCTGTATGGTTGGCGACGGGGCCCTCATCGGCATGGGCACCACGATTTTGAACGATGCCCGGATCGGCCGGAACTGCCTCGTGGGCGCCAACGCGCTCATCACGGAAGGCAAGGAATTTGCTGACGGCATGCTGATCGTCGGCTCGCCAGCCCGGGCAATCCGGCCCTTGACGCCGCAGGAACTGGCTCGCCTGGCGACCAGCGCCGACCGCTATGCCGAGCGGGCCAAGCTGTACCTGAAGGCCCTCCGGCCAGTCCCGTAGGAGCGCCCTTAGGCGCGATCCTTCTCCGCTGCCAGAGCTCCGCTGCCAGAGGCGATCGCGCCTGAAGGCGCTCCTACGGCGCCGGCCGGACGCGAATCAGGCCTTCCTGGGCCAGCGTCGCCACGAGCTGCCCATCCTCGGTAAAGACGTAGCCCCGGGCGAGGCCCCGGCCGCCGGACGCCGCCGGACTGTCGAGAGCAAACAGCAGCCATTCGTCCACTCGCGCCGGTCGGTGGAACCACATGGCGTGATCAAGGCTCGCCAGTTGCAGGTGGTCCCGGGTGGCGTGCAGCCCGTGGGGTAAGGTCGCGGTGCCAATCAGCTCGAAGTCCGAGATGCAGGCCAGCACGGCCTGATGCAGGAAAGAGTCGGCGGGGAGGCGTTCCGACGTCTTGATCCAGAGCAGCTTCGCGGGCGCCCTGCTCTCGCCGACCAGGAATTGCTCCGGATCTACCGGGCGCATCTCGAAGGGCTGATCCCAGTGCAGAAACCGCTGCATGCGCAGGGGAAGTTCGCCAGTGCACTCGCGGGCCAGAGTTTCCACGCTCTTCAGTGAGTCGGGCTTCGGCACCGCAGGCATGGCCACCTGGTGTTCGAGCCCGAACTCCGGAACCTGGAAAGACGCCGTCATGTTGAAGATCTGCTCGCCGTGCTGGATCGCAATCACCCGCCGATTGGAAAAACTCCCGCCGTCCCGCGCCCGATCCACCTCATAGACGATCGGCGCCTGCATATCGCCCCGCTTCAGGAAGTACGCGTGCAGCGAGTGCACGACCCGCCCCTCCACGGTCCGGCTGGCCGCCGCGAGAGCCTGCCCAAGCACCTGCCCGCCGAAGACCTGGCTCGTGCCGAAGTCCCGGCTCTGGCCGCGGAAGATATTCTTCTCGATCTGTTCGAGATCGAGCAACAGGGTGAGGTAGTTAACGGAGGAACTCATGCACGAATTGTACCCGGCCTGTGCTAAGGTTTCGGCACGGAGGGTGTGCAGATGAAAGACGCGCTACAGACGATACCTCGCAAGGGCTCCCGGCTCTCCGGCATCGGGGTCTGGACCGCTCTCATCGGCGTGCTTCTCGCCGGCCTGTCCGGCCTCGGTGCCCAGGCCGGATTCCTGTCCCCGTTTGCCAGCATGGGCGCCTATGCCGGCGGCAGCCTGCTCCTGCTGATCGCACTCGTCACAGCGGCCCTGGGACTGATCCGCAGCCGCGGCACACCGTCACGGCCTGCCACTTGGCTCGCCCTGCTGGCCGGGCTGGCCGTCACTGCCAACAACGGCCTGGTCATCGGCCAAGCCCGGGGTGCCCCCCCCATTCACGACATCACGACCGATACCGACAATCCCCCGGCCTTCGTGGCACTCATCCCGCTGCGGCTGGTCGATGCCCAGAATCCTCCCGAATACTCGGGACCCGAAGCAGCAGCCGCCCAGAAGCAGGCCTTTCCGGATCTGCAACCCGTCTTCATTACCCAACCGGCAAATGTGGTCTTCGCCGCGGCCAAGGCTGTGGTCGCCGAGAAAGGCTGGACACTGGTCGATGCCAGCGAAGTAGACGGCCGCATTGAGGCCACCGCCGAAACCGCCTGGGTGCACTTCAAGGATGACGTGGTGATCCGCATTCAGCCGGGGCGGGACCAGACCCGGGTTGATGTGCGTTCCAAGTCCCGCATCGGTCGGGGTGACATGGGCGCCAACGCCCGACGCGTGCGGGACTTCCTCAGCGCCCTGCAGAGCCAGCTCGCGCGCTGACGGCCAGCCTGGTCCGGTGACGACCGAACGGGTTCCGCCGGCCATACTCGAGATGGTCGAGTTCTATCTTCCCCTGCTGGTCACTGCCGGGGATTACGCCCGGGTCATTCAGCCGCTGGTCTCTGGTCCGCCTGCCAAAGCAGGCCAGAATGCCTGGGTGCAGGCCATCACTGACGCCGACCAGAGTGTGCAGACGTTTCTGGAGGTGGCGAGCCTCGCCCGGTTCCCTGCTGCAGGTTTCTACGGCGAGGAACAGGAGCAGTCACGCAATGCCCGCTACTTTCCGCTCGATGCCGCTACCCGGCTGTGGCTGGACCCGATCAACGGTACCTATCTGTACAAAAACCAGCGCAAAGGCTGGGACATCATCCTGTCCATCACGCGCCACGACCAGTTGCTGGCGGCCATCAGCTACATGCCGGTCCAGGAACGCTTCAACCTGGCAATCCGCGGCCATGGTGCGTTTACCGGCGACCGGAATTCCCGTCAGGTCAGCCGGATGGCGCCACTGGCTACCGTGCCTGGCAGCCGCGTCTGCGTCACTTACCAGGCGCAGAACGCGTTAACCCGGCTGCGTCGGGGCTGGGACGCGTTCGATATCGTCGATGACGACAACCCCCAGCGTGACTTCGACAACCTCAATGACCTGTTTACCGGTCGCCTGGCCGCTTATGCGTCAGACAGCGCCGACCTGCTCGACTGGGGCGCGATGGCGTTCATAGTCACGCAGGCCGGAGGGATGGCCTCCGGCCTGGACGGCCGCCCGTTCGACGGGTTCGACAACTTCCAGCTGAGAAGCACCGACCTGCTGGTGGCAGCCACGCCCGCCGTCCACGCGGAGTTGCTGGCGGCGTTACAGCCTTAGCGTCCCCCTGTAGGAGCGTCTTTAGGCGCGCCCTGTAGGAGCGCCTTTAGGCGCGAAGGGTATAGATCGCGCCTAAAGGCGCTCCTACGCCTCAATCCTCGAAGAAGTACAGCACCAGCGTCTCGAGGTGACAGGCTGGCTTCGCCTCCCCCTCGATCTCGATGGTGTTTTCCAGGATGACCTGCAGCCCGCCGGCCCGCTGGCGAGCTGACTTCAGCCGGCCTCGCAGCCTTACCCGCTTCCCCGCAGGCACCATGTTCTTGAAGCGCACGTCATTGAGGCCGTAGTTGATCACGCGCTTCAGATTCGTGAACTCGACGAAGGTATCCAGCAGCTTCGGCATCAGGGAGACGAGCAGATAGCCGTGCGCGATGGTGGTGCCGATGGGCAGCTCGCGCCGGGCGCGCTCGACGTCCACGTGAATCCACTGGTGATCGTCCGTGGCATCGGCAAAGCGGTTGATGCGCTCCTGATCGACGAGTATCCACTCGGACACGCCGATCTCCAGACCCTCATACGCCTTGACGTCGGCAGCGCAGGAAAATACGAGCTTCCCCATGGGGCAGTCAGCTGCCGGAGCGACCGATGGCGGCAAAGAATTCGGCACGAATACGGTCGTCGTCCTTGAACGCGCCCAGCATTTCGTTGGTCGTCATGCGGACGTTATCCCGGTGAACACCGCGGGTGGTCAGGCAATGGTGCTGGGCCTCGAGCACAACAGCCACCCCACGGGGTTCAAGCACCTGCTGGATGCAGCGGGCGATTTCTGCCGTCACCTTCTCCTGGACGATCAGCCGCTTCGTAAACGCCTCAACAACCTTGACCAGCTTGCTGATCCCCGCGAGGCGCCGGTCCGGCAGGTAGGCGACGTGGGCGCGGCCGATGACCGGGGCGACATGGTGCTCGCAGTGGGACTCGAAGTTTACATTGGCCAGGACCACGATCCGGTCGTAGTGTTCGACCTGGTGGAAGGACGTCCCCAGCACTTCGTAGGGATCAACCCGATAGCCGGCAAACCAGTCTTCGTAGGCTCCCAGGAAGCGGGCGGGTGTGCGTTTCAGGCCCTGACGTTCCGGGTCCTCTCCCATGAAAGCGAGCAGCGTACGGACGGCAGACTCGGCCTCCAGCTTCGAGGGCCTGCGCGCGGTTTTCTTACGGCTTGTTGCCATTGCTGAGTTCCAGATAACGGTGCAGATCGGCGGGCGTGTTGAGACTGTTCAGCGCCGCCGGCCTGGCCGGATTCAGCAGCAGCGGGTCGGCACCAGCGAGTATCACCCGGGGGCTGACAAAGCCGCTACCCGCCTGGCTGACTGCGGCCGCAAGGCGAGCGAGGGTAGCGGGTTCCCAGATGGCGCACAACGCTTCGGGAAGGTCATCGTCCGGGCTACGCCAGGCGGTGCCGCCGCGGGACGGATCGCGACCGGTCACGAGGGCTTGCAGCGCGCCGCTCCCCAGAGCCGGCATGTCGCAGGCAAGGACCAGCCACGCGGCTGCAGGATCGTGGCGCCACGCTGCCAGCAGCGCTGCCGCCGGACCCCGGGCGGGAGCCTGGTCAAACAGCAGGGCAAACTGCTGGCGCAGGGCGTCGTCCGCCTGTTCGGGCCGGACAGCCACGTGCACGCTGGCCGTGTAAGGCTCTACCGCCTCGACACTCCTGGCCAGCAGGGTTCGGCCGTCAACCAGCAACGCTGCCTTGTCCGCACCCATGCGGGAACTCTGACCACCGGCGAGGACGAGGCCCCGCAGCCTGGGGACCGTCATCGGCTTCAGCGGCTGGCGCCTTGTTCCTGCGGGGGCGCGGCGGGCCCGACGTCACTCTTGCCACCCGTTTTGCTGACGAGGCGCAGGTCAGTGATGACGATGTCGTGGGACAGTGCCTTGCACATATCGTAGATGGTGAGCGCCGCCACGGACGCGCCCGTCAGCGCCTCCATTTCCACCCCCGTGCGGTGGTCCACCCGGGTCGTGCAGTCAATCACGACGTCACCGCCGGCATCGAGGACGATCTCGATGCGGCAGGCATCGAGCCCGATGGGGTGGCAGAAGGGAATCAGCTCATGGGTGCGTTTGGCAGCCATCGTTCCGGCGATGATCGCCGTCTGGAAGACGGGCCCTTTTGGGGTGCGTATTTCGCCGTCGGCAAATGCCGCCCTTACCGCTGGCGGCAGCAGTACCCGCACGCGGGCCTGGGCAGTTCGCCGCGTTACGGCCTTGCCGCTGACGTCCACCATGGTGGGCTGATTGCCGGCATCAACATGGGAGAGCATGGATGGATTATAGCCCTGTGGTCTCGTGATCCCCGCCAGGCACGCCGTCAGGCACGGCGTCAGGCACCTCAGCGGGCACCATCTCCCGGCGCTCGCCAAAGGTGGTCCAGGTCGCGACCAGCAGTGACGTCGTCCCCCAGATCATGCCCACCAGCACCCCGGCGTCCAGAATTCCCCGCCAGGGCTGGGGGAGTTGATTGAAGAGCAGTACCGCGAGGACGATGAGGCCCGTACCGAGCCAGATCGTGCGCAGGAGGCGGGGCGTAGCCCCAAAGAACCCCGCACAGAACAGCGGGGCCAGCAACAGGCGGGGCAGTGTCGGATGGCGGTAGAGATGCAGGGCCCGGGCTGCCACCCGCGGGGAAAAACGCTGCTGGAACCCCCGGTACCCTTCTGCCCAGGCCATGAACGCCGTGTTCGCCACCAGCAAGAACCACGCGACGGGTTCAAGCCCGGCAACCAGCGCTTCCAGTGCATAGCGGCCGAGGGTGACAGCGGCGTAAACCAGCACGGCGGCAACGCCGCCGATGCCCCAGATTGTCCCGAGCACGCGCGGGGCCAACCGGACGGGACTGTGGCCACCCCCGCGACTCTGGTCCCGTTCCTTAACTGCTATCATCGCGTCCGTATTTTCAGCTTACTGCGCCCCTGAAGCCAGCCTGTTCCCGGAGTGACGCCACACAGCACCATGGGCCGCACGATTCTTGACAAGCTCTGGGCAGAGCACACCATCGCCGAACTGGGAGATGCCACCAGTCTGCTGTTCATCGACCGCATCTTCCTCCACGAACGAACCGGCAGCGTCGCCCTGAAGGGTCTGGAAGAGGCAGGGCGGCGGGTCAGAAACCCGGAGCAGGTGTTCTGCACCATGGATCACATCGTGGATACCACGGCAGGACGCACCGACGACACCCGGATGCCCGGCGGCCGGGAGTTCATTACGAGCACGCGGGCCTCGGCCAGAGCTGCCGGAATCACACTCTTCGACCTGGGCGACGACCGGCAGGGCATCGTCCACGTGGTCTCTCCGGAACAGGGCATCGCGCTGCCCGGCGTCACGCTGGTTTGTCCAGACAGCCACACCTGCACACTGGGCGGCCTCGGGGCCCTCGCCTGGGGCATCGGCTCGACCGAAGGCGAACACGCCCTGGCCACGAAGACCCTGGCAGTCCGCAAGCCGAAAGCCATGCGCATCCGCTTCGAGGGCACACTGGCGCCGCGGGTGTATGCCAAGGACCTGATGCTGCATCTCATCAGCCGTTTCGGCGCGTCCGGCGGTGCCGGTTACGCGATCGAGTTCGCCGGCAGCGCCATCCGTGCCCTGCCGGTGGAGGCCCGCCTGACCCTGTGCAACATGGCCGTTGAATTTGGCGCCTGGACAGGCATCGTGGCGCCCGACGAGCTCACCTTTGAATATGTCAGAGGTCGGCCGTTTGCCCCGGGGCCGGACCAGTGGGCGAGCGCTGTAGCCCACTGGCGCACCCTGCCCTCAGACCCGGACGCAATCTTCGACCGGGAACTCGAGGTGGACTGCAGCCCGCTCGCTCCCCAGATCACGTGGGGCACCAGTCCCCAGCAGGGCGCGGGCATCGACGGCCAGGTGCCGGATCCGGCGGCCGAGACAGACGCTAACCGGCGCCAGTCGGCCGAGCGGGCTCTCCTCTACATGGGCCTCACGCCGGGCACACGCCTCGCCGGTTTACCCATCGGCGCGGCCTTCATCGGCTCCTGCACCAACAGCCGGCTCAGTGATCTGCGGGAAGCTGCCGGCGTCCTGCGCGGCCGGCACGTCGCCAGCGGCGTCCGGGCCATCTGCGTGCCGGGCTCGAGCCTGGTGAAGAAGGCCGCGGAGGCCGAAGGCCTGGATCAGATTTTCCGGGAGGCGGGCTTCGAGTGGCGGGAGTCCGGCTGCTCCATGTGTTTCTATGCCGGCGGCGAGAGCTTCGGCCTCGAGGAACGGGTGGTAACCAGTACCAACCGGAATTTCGAGAATCGCCAGGGACCCCGCACCCGGTCCCACCTGGCGAGCCCGGCCACGGTCGCCGCCTCGGCAATCGCCGGCGCCCTGGCGGACGTGCGCGAGATGCGGCCGAGAGACTAGGGACGTACCCATGGAGAAGTTCACCACCCTGACCGCCATCGCAGCCCCTCTCCTGCGCATCAACATCGACACGGATGCCATCATCCCCAGTCGCGAGATGAAGCGCGTGTCCAAGGAGGGCCTGGCGGAAGGACTCTTCGCTGGCTGGCGCTACCAGGCCCCGGGGAGCCGGGAGGAAAATCCCGACTTCATCCTTAATCGGGAACCCTATCGGCGCGCCCGCATCCTCTTGTCCGGCATCAACTTCGGTTGCGGATCGTCCCGGGAACACGCGGTCTGGGCACTGCGCGAATGGGGTATTCGGGCGGTCATCGCGCCGAGCTTCGGGGCGATCTTTCAGGGCAATTGCGTGCGCAACGGCATCGTGCCTGTGGTGCTGGACAACTCCGTCGTGGAAGCACTGGCCGGTCAGGTCGAGGCAGACCCTGGCAAGAAGCAGGTGACGGTGGATCTGCTCCGGTGCCTGGTGATTGCCCCGGACGAAACCCGGCATGGCTTCCAGCTCCCCACAGCCGACAGGGAGATGCTGCTGGAAGGCCTCGACTCGATTGCAGTGACCCTGAAGCTGGACGCCGAGATCCTCGCCTTCCGGGATCGTGACCGGACTCGGCGCCCGTGGATCTACCTGCCAAAAGCGTTGTAGGAGCGCCTTTAGGCGCGATCGCTGTGTCGATCGCTGTGTCGATCGCTAGGCCGATCGCTAGGCCGATCGCGCCTGAAGGCGCTCCTACGGCGCAGCGATAACCTTGCGGGTCAGCAGTGCCTGCACTTCCGCGTCCCCATAGCCAGCCTCACGAAGAATCTCCCGGGTGTGCTCTCCGGCGCGGGGCACATCCCGGTGCACGCCGAAGCGGGCGCCGTCCATTTCCAGCGGCAACGCCGGCAGGCGGGTCTTTTCTCCCGCCCGAGGCCCATCCGTCACCGTGAGCGGGAGCAGGCCATTGTTGGCGGCCAGGTGTGGGTCGTCGAAAAGTTCTTCCGGCCTGGTGATGGGCGCAAAGGGCAAGCCGGTCTTCTCGAGCTTGGCCATCAGTTCTTGCTTGGTGTACTTCCGGAACGTGGTCTTGATGACTGGCAGGAGGCGCTCCTTGTGGGCCACCCGGTCGTTGTTGCCATCCAGCGAGCGGTCGGCGGCCAGGTCGTGCAATTCGAAGGCAACGCAGAAATCCTTCCACTGCTTGTCACTCACTACGCCGACAAACACCTGCTGGGCATCACTGGTTTCGAAGACCTGGTAGATGGCCCAGGCGGAAACCCGCACCGGCATGGGCGCGGCGGGCTTGCCCGTCACTGCAAACTGCGCCATGTGCTGGCCGACGAGAAAAACCGTGCTCTCGTAAAGGGACGCTACGATGTTCTGGCCCCGACCGGTGGCGTGGCGCTGATACAGGGCCGCGATAACGCCAACCGCGCCAAACATGCCACCCTGCACGTCGATGACCGAGGTGCCCGCCCGCAAGGGTTGCCCCGGGGGGCCGGTCATGTAGGCGAGACCACCCATCATCTGGGCCACCTCGTCGAGGGCCGTACGGTTCTCGTAGGGGCCGCTCAAAAAGCCCTTCTCGGAGCAGTAGATGAGCCGTGGATGAAGATCCTTGAGCGTCTCGTAGCCGAACCCGAGCCGGTCCATCGTCCTGGGCCGAAAGTTCTCGATCAGCACGTCGGCGCCCTCGATGAGGCGCAACACGAGGTGACGGCCCTCATCGGCCTTGAGATCCACGCACAGACTGCGCTTGTTGCGGTTGTACATGGGGAAGTACCCCGCTCCGGACCCGGGCAGCCGTCGCGTGCTGTCGCCATCCACCGGCTCGATCTTGATGACATCCGCACCGAGGTCGGCAAGGATGAGGCCTGCCGCGGGTCCCATCACCATGTGGGTAAATTCGATGACCCTTACCCCCGCAAGGGGCAACCCCTGTCGACCTGTCATGGCGCCACCTTTGGTTAAGCCGTGGATTATCCCCCACCCCGCCCCCATATAGAATATGGCGCTTGGATCGACAGGACTTTCGCATGGCAGGCACGCACGACATTGACGTTCTGGTGAGTGAAGTAGGCCCAAGAGACGGCCTGCAGAGCATCAAATCCAGCATGCCGACGACAGCCAAGAAGGCCTGGATTGCGGCAGAAGCCGCCGCTGGCGTCCGGGAGATCGAGGTGTGCTCTTTCGTCCCGGCAAGGATTCTTCCTCAGATGGCCGATGCCGCCGAAGTGGTTGCGTATGCCCGGACTATCCCGGGCCTTACCGTACTGGCACTCGTACCCAACTTTCGGGGCGCCGCGGACGCCATCGCAGCGGGCGCCCACAAGATCGCGATTCCGCTGTCGGCCAGTGAGACCCACAGCAAGGCCAACCTGCGGAAAACCCACGCGGAGGTTCTGGAAGACGTCCGGCGCATCGTGGAGCTGCTGCGTTCGCTCCCCGCAGACCAGCGCCCTGGATTCGAGGGCAATGTCGCCACGGCCTTCGGCTGCACCCTTGAAGGCGTGGTGCCGGAAGCCAAAGTGGTGGAACTGGCCGTGGCCCTGCTGGAGGCTGGCTGCGATGACATCGGCCTTTCAGACACGACGGGCTATGCCAATCCGGCCCAGGTGCGGCGGCTGATTCGTCTGGTGCGGAAAGAGGTTGGTGAGGACAAGCTGAGCGGCGTCCACCTGCACAACACCCGTGGGCTTGGTTTGGCGAATGCGCTGGCAGCTCTCGAAGAGGGCATCACCACGCTGGACAGTTCGCTCGGCGGGCTCGGCGGCTGTCCCTATGCGCCCGGCGCCAGCGGCAACATCGTCACCGAGGATCTGGTCTTCATGCTGGACGCCATGGGCCTCCGCACGGGTATCGACATCGAGAAACTGTTGAAGGTCCGGTCGATACTTAGCGGGGCGTTGCCCACGGATGAACTCTATGGCTTTACGCCCGATGCGGGTTTACCCAAGGGCTACGGTGCCGGTGGCTGGGGTGTCGGACCTCAGACCCCTTGATCCCCGGGCTGCAAAAACAGAAGGGGCGGGATCCAGCGGATCCCGCCCCTGCCCGTCGACGTAACAAAGAAGCGGTCGCTACAGACCCTACCAGACTACCTGGGACCGGATCACCAGGATGTTCGGCTCTACATCGTTAGAGACGTTGCCCGGGCGATCGAGATCCAGAACTCTGATGTAGTTAGCCATGAACCGAAGGCTCTCGTTGGGGTACCAGTTGAGCCCCAGCGTGAGGTTGTCTTCTTTGCCACCGATCACGCCCGCATCGGAGAGATCCAGCGTCGAGTAGCGCGCCGCGACTTCCCACGCTCCCCAGCCATCGTCCCCGAAGTTACGCTTCGGCTTGACCTTCTCGTGTACGGCGTCGGCTGGCTTGAACCCGCGGGTCTCGCCTGTCAACAGCCAGCTGACCTGGCCGTAGCCACCATCGAATGAAGGATTCGAAAGACCCCCGCCCCGGTCAACGTTGGTCTTCATCCACTCCCCCTGCGCCGCGAACGGGCCCCAGAGCGTGGCAAGATCGACGCCAAACTGGCTAAAGTCCCGGACCAACCCGGTGCCGCCACTGAGATCACCCGTGTCGACGAGCCGGAACTGGGAGACGGCGACCTCAGGCAACGCACGGAAGCGGGTAAACGCACTCGCGTCATTCGTCTCCTGGCGCCGAAAGGAAGCGCCCAGCTGGACGAGTTGGGTGGCGTTGTAGAGGGGCGCTATCGTGACCCGGCCTGTAAGGTCAATACTCTCATCGGCACCGTTGGCCACACTATTAGTGTCATCTTGGGCGCGCATGCCAAAGACGCCGGACTTCGCCGTCCAGAAGGGCATGAAATCACCCAGTTTCCCGTCGCCCAGGGTGCCGCCGGTGGCGAGGGCGATGCCGATGGCACGATCAGGGGTTATTGCGTTCGTCGGCATCGCCCGCTCAAGGAAGGTGATGTTGTTCGAACTGGTCTGCCGCTCGAGCCCGAAGGGCTGAAAGAACTGACCGATCTGCAGCTTCCAGGGCTCGTAACGGTCGAAGGAGATGTACGCGTCCTTCAGGCCGATGGGCCCGATATCGGCAAAGTCGTACTGAACCCGGTACCCCCAGTCCTCCTGAATCTTGCCCTTGACGTCGAAACGAACGCGACGAAACGCCGTTCCGTTGCCAAAGACGTCGTTTCCGGCCGTATCGCGGTCGTTACTGTACTGAGCGGCATCCACCTGGATGCGGCCGCCAAAACTGAAGGAATTCTTGCCGTCGGGACTCTCAATCTTGAGCCCGCCCTTGGTCTCGATCTTGAAGGGTAGTGCCGGGGCCGGCGCTGGAACCGGTGCGCTGGCGACCACCGCTGGGGCGCCAGCTTTGGTCTCGGCGCCCTCGGCCTTCCCCAGCTCGGCGAGCCGCGCCTCGTTGGCCTTTTCAAGCTCCGCGATGCGGGCCTCCTGCGCCTCAATCCGTTCGATCAGGGCCTTCACCGTTTGCTCGTCCACGGCAGCAGCCGCAGGTGCAGCAAACACGACCTGCAGGGCTACGAGCGCCAAAGCTCCAAGAGCAAGTCTCATGGGTACTACCTCACTAGCGTCATTCAGAATTTATGCTGGCTTAACCCGCTGGAAAGGGCAGCCAGTCCTCAACCCAACGCGCGCTAGCGTATTTCAGGATTGTTTCAGAATGATGTCAAAACCCTGCTAGAGAGGGCCCTCGAGCGGCGCAGCCTGCCCGGCGCCCGAGCGGGGCGGCAGGCACGCTGCCGCCCCGGGGGTCATCAGTCGCGGCTCAGGCGCTAGGCTCCTCAGGGAGTGTAGGGAAGCGACGAGTGGTGCAGGACGATCCGCAGCTTGCCCTGGTCGTCCTTCTTGAAGCCCCAGGTCTTGTCGACGGTGGTCACCTTGCCGTCCTTGCCGGTCAACATGACATTGCCCATCGTCAAGGCCAGATCGCCGTCAACGTACACACCGGCATTCTTGAACTCGTACTTCTGCCAGCCCTTGAGTGCGAACCCGGAATCATTCGGATAGTCCTTGTTGCCCCCCACGAAATAGGCCAGCGCTCCGGCCTTGGTGGCGCGGAAGGTCTGCTTGCCTGAGGTTAGCGTGGGCTTGAAGAGAACAATTCCCATGTTGTAGGCATAGGCAGCATCCAGGACAGCATTCGCCGTCTCCGTTGCGCCCTTGATGCCCTTCTGGTCGAAGTCCTTGCCGATCTGGATCAGGGCTTTACCCCAGGCCTCCTGGGCCGCCTGGATTTCCGCCTCGGTGATATTGGTGTTGGTGATGTTGTTGCCGAACGCTTCAGAGCGGTCCGCCAACGCTGCCGTTGACAGGGACATCGACAGGGCCAGAGCGCAGGCAGAAATCAGGGCAATGGTTTTCACTACTTTCTCCGTTGGTGGTGTGGTGGTGTGGTGGTGTCCTCGCCTATGACAATGACATCCCGAGAAAAGTTTCCGCGTCCCCTGAGGAACTTCCGGATCAGGGTCACCTCTATAGCAGCGGCCCCCGCATATCGGTGCGGGACAATCGGATATTCAACAGGAGGCAAGACCTTGAAGAAGACCCTAATCCCGCTCGGACTGGCACTGATGTGCGGTGCAGCGCAGGCGGATCAGATACAACACGTCAAGGCCGGCGACTGGCTGATTCGGGGCGGATTCATGGATGTGGATCCAAAATCCGACAATCTTTCTCTATCCTCTGGCAATCTCCAGGTAGAAGACGACACGTCCTTCACTTTCAATGTCAGCTACTTCTTTACGGATGCGCTGGCCGTCGAACTGCAGCTGGCCACGCCCTTCGAGCACGACGTGGACCTGGATGGGGCCGGCAGGGTTGCCACCATTGATCACCTGCCGCCAACCTTGAACGTTCAGTACCATTTCCAGTACGGCGCGTTCAAACCCTATGTCGGCGCAGGCGTGAACTACACGATCATCTACAACGAGAACACGACCGGTGCACTGACCGGGACCAAATTGGAACTGGATGACTCTTTCGGCCTCGGCGTTCAGGCCGGGATGGACTATTCGATCGGGAACGGCTGGTATCTGAATGGCGAAATCCGCTACATCGACCTTGACTCCGACGCGTCGCTGGACGGTGCCGGGCTAGGAACAGTCGAGGTAGATCCCTTCACCTGGGCACTGAACGTTGGCAAGTTCTTCTGACGACGCCTAGCCGAAACGCCCCGTGACGTAGTCCTCTGTGAGCTTGTGGGAAGGATTCGTAAAAATCTTGTCGGTCGGGCCTACTTCCACCAGCCTTCCCAGGTGGAAGTAGGCCGTGCGGTTGGACACCCGCGCGGCCTGCTGCATGGAGTGCGTCACAATGGCAATGGCGTACTGCTGTGACAACTCGTCGATCAGGTCCTCGATGCGCGCCGTAGCGATGGGATCCAGGGCCGAACAGGGTTCGTCCATCAGGATCACCTCCGGATTCACGGCAATCGTGCGGGCAATACACAGACGCTGCTGCTGACCGCCCGACAGTCCGGTTCCCGGCTCATCCAGCCGATCCTTCACTTCGTTGACCAGCCCCGCCCGCTCGAGGCTGCCGTAGACGATGTCGTCCAGTTCCGCACGATTGCTCGCCAGGCCGTGAATTCGTGCGCCGTAGGCCACGTTCTCGTAGATGGACTTGGGAAAGGGATTGGGCTTCTGAAAGACCATGCCGACGCGGGCCCGCAACAGGACAACGTCGGTATCCCGTGCATAGATGTCTGTGCCATCCAGCCGAAAATCGCCGGTCACCCGGGCAGACTCGATGGTGTCGTTCATACGGTTGAGGCAGCGGATAAATGTGGACTTGCCGCAACCCGACGGCCCGATAAGCGCCACCACCTCGTTGCGGCCGACGTCCAGACTGATATTGCGCAGGGCGTGAGTCTCACCGTAGTGGACATTCCCCCCCCGGACCTTGATCACTGCATTCTTTGAAGTGATATCACCCACGGTCTCAGGGGCGATGCGATCGGTCTCCGCGGCATCAGCAATGGCCGGGGCTTTCCCCGCCGTCTCACCAGCTCCACCTCTCGGCTCACCGCGCTCGCGCATGGGGACGAATCCTGGTTCCTTGTCCATCAACAGCATTATCGTCAATCTCCCGGGCTAACCGCTACCAGCGGCGTTCGAAACGACTCCGTAACCAGACGGCAGCCGCGTTCATTACCAGCAGGAACGCCAGCAGCACCATGATGGCGGCCGACGTCCTCTCGACAAAGGCCCGCTCTGGACTGTCGGCCCAGAGGTAGATCTGCACGGGGAGCGCCGTGGATGGGCTCATGGGGCCGCCCGGCGGCTCGACGACAAAGGCCACCATGCCGATCATCAGCAGCGGCGCGGACTCGCCCAGCGCCCGGGCCATACCAATGATGGCGCCAGTCATCATGCCCGGCAGCGCGAGCGGCAGGACGTGGTGAAAAACCATCTGCATTGCCGATGCGCCGACCCCCAGGGCAGCCTCGCGCACGGACGGCGGGACCGACTTGATGGCCGCCCGCGAGGCAATGATGATGACCGGGAGGGTCATGAGCGTCAGCACGAGGCCGCCAACCAGCGGGGCAGAACGGGGCATCCCGAAGAAGTTGATGAAGACGGCCAGACCCAGCAGGCCAAAAACGATCGATGGGACGGCAGCCAGGTTATTGATGTTCACCTCGATGACATCGACCAGCCAGTTGCGGGGCGCGAACTCCTCGAGATAGATCGCTGCGGCGACGCCCAGCGGGAACGAAAGAAACAGCGTAACGAGCAACATGAAGAACGACCCCTTGGTCGCCCCCCAGATGCCGGCCAGTTCCGGCTCGCGGGAATCTCCAGCCGTGAAGAACAGGGTGTTGAAGCGTTGTTCAAGCCTTCCGGACGACTCAAGCGTCTGGATCCAGGCCATCTGCCGGTCGCTGAGCCTTTGGGCTCCGTCCCTGCCCTTCACAACCATATTTACTTCGTCGTCGGCAGGCAACCAGACATCCCGCGTCTGCCCCAGCAATGTGGGGTCGGCAAGGAGCATTTTTTGCAGCTGAAACGCGCCTCCGGAACTGACGAGCGCGTTCAACTCACGACGGGAGGCTCGGTCTTCCGCATCGGGAAACAGCGTACTCAATGAGGTCTTTATCAGTTGCGCGTAGTCGGCCGAAGCAAGAGTGTCCTGCTGTCTGGTGCCGCCCGGATCTATGACGGAAGGGTCAAACTGAACCTCCAGCTTGATGAAGACCTGGCGAAATGCCCCATAGCCGTTACCAATGATCGTCGTAAACAATACCAGGATAAAACCGATGCCGAGGAGCACCGAAACAAGGCCATAGAGTCGAAACAGCCACTCGCTGCGATAGCGACGACGCAGGCTGGCATCTACGCGACGGCGAGTCTCGGCAGGAGTGAGCATGGCCATCAGTCGTACTGCTCCCGGTAACGGCGGACCACCTGAAGGGCAATGATGTTCAGAATCAGGGTCACGACGAACAGCACCAGACCGAGAGCGAATGCTGCCAGGGTTTTTGGACTGTCGAATTCCTGGTCACCGACGAGCAGGGTCACGATCTGGACCGTCACGGTCGTGACGGACTCCAGGGGATTCGCCGTGAGGTTGGCCGACAGGCCAGCGGCCATCACCACGATCATCGTCTCGCCGATGGCTCGGGACGCGGCGAGCAATACGCCGCCCACAATGCCCGGCAGCGCGGCCCGCAGGATGACGCGCTTGATGGTCTCGGACTTGGTGGCTCCCAGCGCGTAGGACCCGTCCCGCATGGACTGGGGTACAGCATTGATCACGTCATCCGAGAGCGACGACACAAAGGGGATGATCATGATGCCCATGACCAGGCCAGCCCCGAGGGCGCTTTCCGAGGCGACATCCAGGCCCATGCTGTCGCCCCACTGGCGAATCACCGGCGCCACGGTCAGGGCCGCAAAGTAGCCGTAGACGACCGTGGGAATACCGGCCAGCACCTCAAGCACCGGCTTGACCACCCGGCGCAGGGCAGGCCGGGCGTACTCGGACAGATAGATCGCGATCATGAGGCCGATAGGTACCGCCACAATGAGCGCTATCCCCGAGATCAGGAGCGTACCGGCGAACAACGGCACGGCCCCGAAGGCTCCCGAAGAGCCGACCTGATCCGCCCGGATCGCCATCTGGGGGCTCCAGGTCAGGCCGAACAGAAAGTCGTCGAACGGCACCTGGCGGAAGAATCGAATGGACTCGAAGGTCACTGACAGCAGGATGCCCAAAGTCGTGAGGATCGCGACCAGGGACGCAGCAATCAGCGCCACCTTGATGGCCAGCTCCACGTGATTGCGGGCCCGGAACTTTGGCTGCACGCCCCACCAGGCGAGCGCAAAACCCAAAAACGATACGGCAATGATGAGCCCCGAGAGCAGCTTCTGGGCTGCAAGGCGCAGGTTGTTATACAGGTCCGCCGCCACGGCAAACTCCGGCCGTCGGGCCTCGTCCACCATCTGGCCGGCCGCCAGGTTGCGAATATCGTTGAGGGTCAGGCCTAACTGCGCTTCCGGCTGGTTGCGCAGACTGTCCGGTAGCGACTCGATGACGCGACTCGTGATGACGGTATCGCTGAACGCCGTCCAGGCGAGCAGGAGAGCCAGCCCCGGCAGCACGCACCACATGGCCGTGTAGTAACCGTAGTACTTGGGGAGCGAGTGCAGGAGGCGCGCTTTCCCGGACCCGCCACCAATGGCCACCGCGCGGTTTCGCCCCAGGTAAAAGGCAGCCAGAGCCATCGCTGTCAGAATCAGGACCAGCGTCGTCAGGCGCATGGAGGGAACGTCACTCTTATTCCTTCAGTAGAAAAGCGGCGGCCAGTGCTTGCTGGCCGCCGCTGACTTGTTGGTTAGCCCCGGCTTCCGTGGCCGGTTACCTGGCGTTACTTGGCGGGGGGCATGACTTCCATCGTCGCCACCTTCTTCACCACCGCCTGATACTCTGCGGGCGGCAACGGGACCAGACCGCGATCCGCCAGATAGCCCTCTTCACCCATGGCCTTCTGGCTGGTGAACTCGGCGACGAACTGCTTGATACCAGGGATCGCGCCGACGTGGGCCTTCTTGACATAGAAGTACAGCGGCCGGGACACGGGGTACTTGCCGCTGGCAATGTTCTCAAAGGTGGGGGCCGTGCCATCGATGAGGGAGCCCTTGACCGTGTCCTCGTTCTGCTCGAGGAAGCTGTAACCAAAGATCCCGACCGCATCCTTGTTCGACTTCAGCTTCTGGACGATCAGGTTGTCGTTCTCGCCAGCCTCGATGAAGAACCCATCCTCGCGAATGGTGTAGCAGACCTGCTTGAACCTGTTCTCATCCTTGTCCTTGATCGCCTTGATCCAGGGGAAGGTCTTGCAGCCACCGTCCATTGCCAGCTCGACGAAGGCGTCCCGCGTGCCGGAGGTTGGCGGGGGTCCCAGAACCTCGATCTTTTCTGCAGGAAGCTTCGGGTTTACGTCCTTCCACGACTTGTAGGGATTGGCCACCAGCGTTTCCGTGCCATTCGGGTTTGGCACCTGCTTCGCCAGCGCCAGATAGACATCCCGCAGCGTCAGCGGCAAGCCGGGCGACGCCTTCGACTCGGCCATCACGATACCGTCGTAGCCAATCTTGACCTCGACGACATCCTTCACACCGTTGGCGGCACAAGCGGCCAGTTCCGTCGCCTTGATGGCCCGGGAGCTGTTCACGATATCCGGATACTGAACACCCACGCCGCTACAAAAGAGCTTGATGCCACCCCCGGAGCCGGTGGCTTCGACCTTGGGGGTCTTGAACTGGCTGGTCTTGCCGAATTGCTCGGCGACGACCGTGGAAAACGGATAGACGGTGGACGAGCCGACGATGCTGATGTAGTCGCGGGCTGCCTGGGCCGAAACCGGGCCGGTGCTAAAGGCCAGCAGTACGGCTGCGGTCAGCAAGCTGAGAACGGGACGAGAGTAATTCACGTGGACCTCCGGGGAGTTAAACCTTGGGGCTCTGGAGCGAGCCATCTTATGACCGGAATGTTATGGAATTATTTCAGCCTCGGCGTTAACTCGACGCCGACCGGTCGCTCCTGGCGGCCTCCAGCTCCTGCAGCACGGTTTCCCGCTCCGTGTGGCGGATATCCCGGCCGTGCACCAGGAACACGACGTATTCCGCAATGTTCTTGGCGTGATCACCGATGCGCTCCAGCGCCCGGGCCACCCAGGTGACGTCCATGAACCGACGGATCGTGCGGGGGTCTTCCATCATGAGGGAGATGCACTGGCGCGTGATCTGGTCGTACTCCTCATCCACCAGCTTGTCTTCCTCGATGACCGCCAGCGCGTCGTCGACATCCATGCGGGAGAAGGCATCGAGGGCGTCGTGGAGCATCTCCTGGACGTGCTCGCCCAGCGCCTTGAGTTCGCTGTAAGCCGCATACCGCTCCCGGTCCGTCGCCAGGTGGGAGGCCAGGTACCCGATCTTGGCCGCTTCATCCCCCACCCGTTCGAGGTCAGTGATGGTCTTGATGACCATGACAATCAGACGAAGATCAGCCGCGGCCGGCATCCGCGTGGCGAGAAGCTTCCGGCACTCCTCGTCGATATCCACTTCAAGCCGGTTGATCTTGTGATCGTCGTTGGAGACGCGGAGGCCCATGTCGCTGTCGCCGGCGATAATCGCCTCGACGGCCGTATCCAGGTGCTGTTCAACAAGCCCGCCCATCCGGAGCACCTCGCTCCGCAGGTGTTCGAGCTCGGCGTTGAAGCGCCGGGAAATGTGGTGGCTGAAGCTTTCGGATTCCATAGTGTCGCTCCTTGACCTGCGGCCGCTGGAATAAGGATCCAGCGAAACAAAGAGTATCAGGATAGGGCCAGCCGATCCCGTGGAAAGTGGCACACAAAGGTACTCCCCTCACCCAGGCGACTGCGAATTTCCAGTTCCGCGTCGTGGCGCCGGAGTGCGTGCTTGACGATCGCCAGGCCAAGGCCGGTGCCCCCCCGCTGGCGCGCGCGCCCGCCATCAGCCCGGTAGAACCGCTCAGTGACCCGGGAGATATCCTCGTCGGCGATCCCGATCCCGGTGTCCTGAACCTCCAGGTGCCCGCCTTCGGCGTCCACGGTCCAGCGGATGGTGACCTCCCCGTCGGCGGGGGTGTAACGCACGGCGTTGGAGACGAGATTGGAGACGACGGACTGCAGCTCGGTTTCCTCCCCGAGCAGGTTGGCCGGGCTGTTGAGTTCAATTTCGATAGCCTCCGGGTGCTCCGGCAGCGCGAAGGCTTCCTTCCGGGCGGTGGCCAGGATGGCGGCCACGTCCACCACCCGGTCCTTGGGGACCGACTGGCCGGACTCCAGCTTGGAGAGCTGCAGCAGATCCTCGACCAGGCGCCGCATCCGGATGGACTGGTCCTGCATCACCCTGATCGGCTGGTGCCAGGTGTCGGGGATGCGTCCGTCGTCAGCCAGGGCATCGAGATAGCCCATGATTACCGTCAGGGGCGACCGTAACTCGTGGGAAGCGTTGGCCACGAAGTCCCGCCGTACCCGCTCGATCTTCACCCTCTGGCTCACATCCCGGATCAGCAGCAGGGTCTGGTCCGGCCCGTAGGGGATCAGCCGGCAAGCCAGCCAGGTTTCCGGGGTGGAAGGTGACGGAATATCGACTGCCAGTCTGTCCCCCGGGTTGTTCAGATAGTCGACAAAATCGGGAAAGCGCAGCAGGTTCTCGATGCGCTGACCACGATCGCTGCGATTCTTCAGGCCCAGCAGCAGTCGGGCCGCCTGGTTGTAGTTGACGATCTCGTGACTGGCATTGAGGATCACGCCGCCGTCGGGAAAAGCCTCCGTGGAGGCACGCAGATCCTTGAGCAGCTTGCGAAAGCGCTTGCCCCGGCGCTTCACCTTGCCCTTGATGAACTGGATCTTGGCGAAGACGGGTGGCCAGACGCCATCGCCGTCGGGAATGTCGCGGATTTTGCCCGTCGCCAGCCAGCGCTCGAGCCGATAGAGGTTGTACATCTGCCAGAACAGCAGGCCGAGGGCGACAAGAAGTGCGCCCAACACAGGGAGCCCGTAGAGAAAACCAATGAAAGCGCCGGCCGCGAGCGCGCCGCCGTAGCGAATCAGGGTCCAGGTCCAGACCTTGGGCATTTACTCAGCGCGCGGAGAAGCGGTAGCCCGCGCCTCTGACCGTCTGGATATAGTGCTCCACCTTGTATTCCTCGAGCACCTTCCGCAGGCGCCGGACGTGAACGTCGACCGTGCGCTCCTCGATGTACACATTCTGGCCCCAGACGAAGTCGAGCAGCTGGGTGCGACTGTAGACCCGGTTGGCATTCTCCATCAGGAACTTCAGCAGTCGATACTCAGTCGGGCCGAGCTGGATCTCCCGCTCGCCCACGAACACGCGATGACTCACCGGGTCCAGTTGCAGCTCCCCGGCCACCAGGGCTTCATCGGCGGAGGGCGCAGCCCGACGCAGAACGGCATTGATTCGGGAGAGCAGTTCGCGGGCAGAGAACGGCTTGGTGATGTAGTCGTCGGCGCCCCCGTCGAGGCCGAGCAGCTTGTCACGCTCCTCGGCACGGGCCGTCAGCATGATGATCGGCATCTCGCGGTTGGCCTCCTCCCGGCGCAGCGTCCGGGTGAGCTCCAGACCACTGGAGTCGGGAAGCATCCAGTCCACCAGCATCAGGTCAGGCCGGGAGTCGGCGATGCGGAGCCGGGCCGAGGAGCAGTCCTCAGCCTCCTCGACCTCGAAGCCGGCCCGGCTGAGATTGAAGGCAATCATCTGCCGAATGGGTGCTTCGTCTTCTACAACCAGAATTCTGCGTGCGCTCATGGTGTTCCGTTGTAATACTGTTGCAGGTTATTGCAACAGGCTTTTGTTACAAAAGGGTTACGGGAGTGAACGTCCTGGACGGAATTGTGACACCCGCGGGCTTCTGACGGGGCCATTTAACCGAAACGGTAACCAAAGCCCCGGACAGTCTGGAGCAAATTCTCGCAGGAGTGCGGCTCCAGGGCCGCCCGCAGTCGGCGGACATGGACGTCCACGGTCCGCTCGCCGATACCACCCCGGCGCCGCCAGACCTGTTCCAGCAGGTGCCGCCGGGCGAGGACGCGCCCGGGGTTCTCCATGAAATAGGCCATCAGCCGGAATTCGACCGGCGCGAGGTCGATTTCCCGCACGCCGACCATGACCTTGTGGCCGAGCTTGTCCAGCCGTATCGGTCCGACTTCGAGGACATTTTCCCGCGTCGGTGCCGCCGGCCGGCGCAGCGCGGAGTTAACCCGAGCCAGCAACTCCTCCTCGCGTACCGGCTTCGTGAGGTAGTCATCCACACCGCCATCAAGGGCCTGAGCCACGGCGCTCGCCTCCTGTCGGCCGCTGAGCATTACGACCCGGGTCAGCCGACCGTTGGCGTGTTTCCGGACGTAGTGGGCGAGTTCGAGCCCGGACATGTCTCTCAGCATCCATTCCGTGACCACCATATCGAAAGAACGCTTCTCAAGGCGTTCTACCGCGGTGGTGGCATCGCTGGCGCAGACGACCTCATGTCCGGCGGCCTTGAGCCGGTCATGCACCCACTCTCTATCATCTGCGTTGCCGTCGACGAGAAGAATACGGGTCACGATTGGGGATCAGGTGCCAGATTACTGAGGCTTTATTCTGGCGAGGACTGATTGCAGCTCATTTACGGAAATGTTTCTCTTCGATTACAGGAGAAGCCCTCCCGCCGCCCGCCCGGAATTTTCGCTAGGCTTTCGTGCCCTCGGATCTCGCCCCTTAGCCGCGCCAGCGGTATATCCTGTTATGGTTTAAAATCATAGACATGGCAAAGCAAGGTAAACGCGGACTCCGACGAATATGGGATGCGGCCGGCTACTCAGCGGCCGGCTTTTCAGCGGCCTGGCGCGGCGAGGAAGCCTTTCGCCAGGAAGTGCTGGCCGGCCTGGTGCTGGTCCCTGCAGCTCTCTGGCTGGGCCAAACCGAACTCGAGCGACTGCTGCTCGTATCTACCTGGGTCCTGGTGATGATCGTTGAGATCCTGAACACGGCGGTGGAAGCCACCGTGGATCGCATCAGCGACGAGAATCACCCGCTTTCGGGACAGGCCAAGGATCTCGGCTCGGCGGCCGTATTCCTGAGCCTGGTATTGGCCGCGCTGGTCTGGGGAACAGTCGCTTGGCAGCGCTTCGGGGTCTGAACCCTGACAGACCCGGTATCAGGCCGGAAGAATGGCCAGACTGGCGACCGCCAGGAGCCAGCCCAGGAGCCCCCCGGCCAGCACATCGGTCGGATAGTGCAGTCCCAGAACGACTCGCGAGGCGGCCACGCTGACAGCGAAGGGCACCACCAGCCAGAGCAACTCAGGGCAGTAGTGACCCAGCATGACGGTGAAGCTCACCGCGTGGAGCGTGTGACCGGAGGGAAAGCTGTAGCGGTCCAGCGGTCTTACCAGAGCACGAACTCCCTCGTGGGAGTGGAACGGCCGCTCACGCACCAGTCGCCGCTTGAGGAGTTTGTAGAGCGCAACGCCGACCAGCCCGGTAAGAACCATGTGCAGCCCTGGAAGTAGCGCGCTGCTGCCGTAGAGCAACGGCAACGTAGCAATCAACGTGTACCAGGCAACGCCGTCGCCGAGTCGGCTGACCGTCGCGAAGTACTTGCGGACCAGGGGATGGCGGCCTGCAGAATTTACCGGCAGGCACCAGCGCACTTCCAGCCTGTCGAGTCGTGCGAAGGCGGCGGGGAGACCGTAATCCAGCATCCGTGCAACGCTCCGTCGGTACTGCCGACCAACCCAGCATGGGCCGGGTAGCTGACGGATTCTTGACGGTCTCTTTAAACTTTAATGACAGTCGGTAGGTCTCTGATTTTCCTGCCTGTAGGAGCGCCTTCAGGCGCGATAGCTGGGGGAGTCTCGCCTAAAAAGGCGCTCCTACGGGGCAACGGGGGTCGCCGCGGCAGGCACCTTAAGCGTGTCGATCTGCTGCCGGTAATCCTCCACGGCATTCTCCACCTCAGCCCGCTTCAGGCCCGTGAAGGGTTCCGCCTGGGCGAGCGCGCCGAAACAACCCTTGTTCTGGTATCGGTCCAGAGCCTCATTGGCCACATCGGCCAGTTGCACATTACGCTTGGCACAGACCTCGAGGTTTTGCCCGTCCTGGGCCACCTGACGAGCGAGGTTGTTGCGCTCCAGTTCAAGCACGCGCAACTGTTCAGCGAGCTCCTTGTACTTGCCGACAACCTCGTTCAGTCGGGACTCCGTAGACTCCAGTCGGGAACTGACGGACTGCTGCCCGGACTCCGCGCGGCTCACCTTGCCCTCCGCAGCCCCGGCCCGACGGGTGAGGGCGTCCTTTTCGGTGGTGAAGGACTTGGAGTCCTTCTCCAGCGTAGCGACCTGCTCCTTGAGCCGCGCGTTCTCTGTCTGCAGGGCAGTGCGCTCGCTCCCCAGTTGCTGAAGCTGTTGCTGCAGCCGTGCACTGGCGTCGCTACCAGCACGCCGGGCTTCCTGGGCAAAGGCTGTGGTCGCCAGCAGCGACAGGATCAACAAGATACCCGGGGTGACGCGCATGGGAGTCCTCAGAACTTCCCGTACAGTTCAAGCTGAAGAACGTCGATCGCCAGCGGCGGTCCATCAATCTCGTCAGCCGACAGGTAGCGGAGCCGAGTCCAGGTATTGTTCCAGATACCCAGTTCGCCACCGATGCTGTAGCCCTCGGCATCGGTACCACCACGATGGAAATTCGAGTCATTGAAGGCGTCGAGGACCGCATCACGCTCGATGTGGTTGTAGGCTACGAAGGCGCGCCAAGCCCCCGGTTTCGCGATGTCCGGTCTGCCCACGCGAAAGTCCAGCCGGTAGGCATTGCCTTTTTTTGGCACGAACACGCCAGTGCGTTCAAACACATCGTTCTCGTCATAGCCGAGGTTGGTGATGTAGTAGGCCCCCATCTCGAGCACCAGATCAGGCTGCACGGTCCAGTTGGCGAGGATATTCAGCTCCAGAAGGTTGTAGTCAGCTGCCAGTGCATACAGCTCTGTGGTGGGATCTGCGTCATTCCGGATATCGAAAACAGTGTTGCCCTTCTGGACGAACTGAGGCGCCGTATAATCATTGATACGAAGACCGAATGGATTCTTCTTGCCGGTAATATTCCGGTAGTCAAAATAAGCGGCAGCCATGCTCAAACGAAATTCCGGCACAACGTTGAGTTCGTAGCCCAGCTGAGCAGCCAGCAACCACTTGTCGTTGCTGGTGAACTGCTCCTCCTGGATTGCGTAGGCACCAGCGTTGGCAAAAAGGCCTCGCGAGGTACGGAGTTGCCCCGGAAGCTTCGGATTGTTCCAGTTGTACTGCAGGCTGAAACCGTTAAAGCGAACGTCATTGTCCCAGGCCAGCTCGGAGGTCTGATAGATGTCCGGCGTTCGGCCCGCCCAGAACAGCAACTGCTGGGTTTCCTGATCAGCCGGCGTTCCAAGCCGCAAGTACGCCTCTTCAAGCAGAATCGGTGAGGTTCGGCCGTAGCTCCCGAGCGCCTGATTGCGGGTTACCGGATTGGGCTGATTTCCCGTCGAAAAACGTAAAGCAGCCACAGTGTTCTCATTCAGATCAAACTTGCCGCCAAACGACAGCCTTAGCAGTAATCGCGTCTCATCCTCGGTCGTATTCAGAAACGCGTCCGGTCCGGCCTGGGCTATACCTCCGGCCTCATTGATCGACTGAATATCAGGAGAGGCGAAGGGCAGATTGCCAATCCCATAATTGATGTTCTCTGCCCGAACCCGGATTTCGCCGGTCCAGGTGGCATTGCGTACCCACGAAGGAAGCGCGGCCGGAACGCCCCAGCCCTCATCCACGGCCACTTTTTTGACGTCGGCGACTACGCTTGCCTGCACGTCCTGCTTTACCTGAGCCGTAATCTGGTCCTGTACGACCTGGGGGACGTAGGTGACCCGGACGTCACCGGGCGCAGGGGCGCTTGCAGCCGCACTGGCCACCGCCTCTGCATTCGCCTTGGACTGGGCCTCGGCAACCAGCTTCTCTGCCGATTCCCTGGAGATCAGTCCCTGCTTGACCATGGCCTCCAGCAGATTGACCACGGTATTGCGCAGGACGGCCATGTCGGACGCAGCAGCCTCCTGGGCGACCGCATTGAGGCTGAATGCAGTGAGCAGGACTGCCGAGCAGGCGAGGAGGAGCTTTCTTGGTGTCATGTCAAACCCGGATTTCCGCAGATAAATGGATCTTCGTGATTTCGTGTGGGTAAAACGAGTGGTCTGATCGAGGCACGGAGCCTATTTCTACAGGCTTTGGTACGTGTTGAGAAGGCCGAGAAATTTGGCATGATGCGCGGATGCAAAAATCACGTAAG
>ENA-ORBV01000542-ORBV01000542.1-microbial-mat-metagenome-genome-assembly--contig:-NODE-542-length-87258-cov-70.887017_pt1 | contig 87258 bp, 128 predicted proteins | sample MGYA00237777_ERZ505514 | MGnify/ENA primary metagenome ERZ505514 (study PRJEB26160, sample SAMN06269048) | microbial mat metagenome | isolation source: Oligotrophic lake microbial mat | place...
GGCCGCCCCCGCCCCCGAGGCTGCCCCCGAGGTGGATCGTGTCGCCATGCTCGAACTCGACCTCCCGGAGCCCGGGCTCCCGGCGTGGGCGCTCGCCGTGATCGCCGCGATTCGCGCGATCGTCGTCGGCGTCACCGTTGCCACGGCTGACGCCGCGTTCGTGGCCTTGAAGGCGGCCATCCAGCCCGCGGGGATCCAGGTGGACGGCCCCGGTAAGGTCGCGGTCCGCGCGACCATGGCCGGCGTGCTCGCCGAGATCAACGCGGTGATCGCCGCGTGCAAGGCGGCCCCCGAGGCGGCCCCCGTGGCCCCGCCCGCGCCCGTCGCGGCGGCGCCCGTGCTCGCACTCGTGCCCCCCACGGTTGAGCTCCCGGCCACGCGCCCCCTGCTGGGCGGTGCTTGGTGCATGCTCCCCGCCGCGGTGCTGGCCGCCAGGCCTTTGGGCGCCTCCCCGTGGGGCGTGCGTCTCGATGTGCCCGAGGGGGCGCGCGTGGGTGACGCGGTGGACGTGTACCGCAACAAGGATACCGCGCGCCGGCGCCCCGATCGGCGCTACTTGGCGGCGCGGCACGTCACGGAGCGCGGCGCCGTCGTTTTTGCCATCAGCACCACGCGCAACGCGCCGATCGCCACGCCGATCGCCGCGCCGATCGCCGCGCCGATCGCCGCGCCCGTCGATCCGCTCGCCTCCCCTGCGCAGCACACGGCCCCGACCGGCCAGTGGACGCCCGTCACCGAGGACGGCCCCCCGGCCGGTGAGAACGTCGAGACGCTCGCCACGGCGCTCGGCAGCATCGCGACGGAAGCCGCGCACAACGCGAGCACCGCGCCGATCGGCTCGCTCGCCGGGGGTCAGCTGCGGGCCGTCGATCTCCCCGTCGGTCCCGGCATCACGCACACGCCCGTCGGGCCGTCCTACGCGGACATGACGCCGGCGCAACGGCGCGCGCTGCGCAAGGTCGGCGAGGAAGCCCGCGCCACCATGCGCAAGCTGATCACCGAGTCGTCGCTAATTGCCGGTATCGTCAGCGACGGCTCGTTTCTTCAGGCGGCGTGGGTCGGCGGGGGTCAGACGACGCTGCGCACGGTGCGCGATGCGCTCACCGCGATCGGCCGCGAGCTGGACGCGCCCAAGGCGCCGAGCGCCGAGAAGCACGCCGGCCGTGCGGTCGATTCGCTCCGCAACCGCGAGTTTGACACGGCGCGCCTCCCGGCTCGCTCGCTCCCTGCCGGGGTCCGAGCACAGTGGTTGGTCGGTCGCAAACTGACCGGCGCCGCGGTGACCGCGGGTGCGTCGTACGGTACGGCCCTCCTGATCGTGTCGCTCCGCGACAACGATCGGCTGTCATTCGAGGGTGACGCGAGTCTGGCTGGCGCGTGCGAGGCGCACTACATCGCGGCGACCGGCGCCGAAACGCTGCACTCCGACGTGATGACCGCGTGGCTCGGCGCCCTACTCCACAAGGCGCACTACTCGGTGAAGCGCGGCCCGCACTGGTACGTCCCACCGGGTGAGGCGGTCGCGGCTCGCGTGCTGCTCGAAGCGATCGAGCCGTTGTGGGGGGACCACGATCGGATCCCCGTCACTACGGGCGCCGACCTGTTCCGCAACCTGACCCGCGGGCTCGGCGATGAGGTGGCTCTCGTCATGCGGGAGTACAACGCGCTCGTCGAGGTGGCTCGCGAGCGCGCTCGCAAGGCCGCAACGATCGAGGCTGAAGTGCGGCTCTCGAAGGTGCGCCACCCGGTCACTGACGAGACCCGCGCTATGACGATCGCCGCCGCGGTGGCGTCCGCCGAGAGCAAGGCGTGCATCTCGCCCGAGGTTGGCGCCCGTCTGCTCGGCGACCTCGCCGCCGCTGCCGCCAAGGTGGATGGCTACGCCGCTACGCTCGGCGACGACAAGGTGGTCGACATCAAGGCGACGATCGCCACGCTCGCCGCCGCGCTGACCCCGACCTGCACAACCGTGGATCAACAGGCGGCCATGCTTGAGCTCTACGCCCGCCCCCTGAGCTGAGCACGCAACGCGAGCGGCGCACCGCTCGCCGGTTGTCGTGAGCCCACCACGGACCGACCGATCCCCACCCGATCGATCGGGCTCCCCGCTACGTCGTGGGCTCACTACAGCCGCCACCCCGACCCGAACGAAGGACACGCCCCCATGCCCCGCACGATCAAGCCCCGCACGACCAAGCGCCACACGCCGCGAGCGCACTACACCCCCGCCGAGTTGCTCTAGCTCACCCTTGAAAGGACACACCCCATGAACAACCTCTCCGACGACAACGCCACGCCTGCCGACGACGCCACGCCTGCCGCCCTAACTGAGTCCGAGCCCGCACTCAACCACTACGTCGAGATCCGCAAGACAGCCGACCTCACCATGCCGGGGTCGCGCTGGGAGCGCATCGGCGCGAGCACCGACGAGACGACCGCACGTGCTGAGTTCGAGGCGCGCAAGGCTACCGGCCTCGACGTGCGGCTCGTCCGCCTCGATTGGGATCCCGACGGCGACGGGGACGACATGCCGCTGACGACCGTCGTCAATGAGGCGGTGCGCTCGTGACCGACTACATCAAGTGCCCGCTCGCCGAAGTCCCGGGCTACCTGCGTTGGGACGTGCCGTCCCGAAAACAGGGACAGATCGTCGAAGTTGCGTACGCGTGCGATCGGTACGCTGCCGACGAGGCATGCCCCGGCGACGAGTACCAGCGCGTGACCGATCAGAGCGAGCCGACCGGCAGCGCTACGCGCACGCGGTACTATCGCCGCGCGGACGTGCCGCCGTGGCAGCGCTGGACCACGTGGGGTCCGGTGCGCGGGCTTAGTGATACGCACGCGGCGCGTGAGGACGCCGAGGCCGACCTCGCGCGCGATCGGAAGGGCTGTCACCGGCAGGGTGGCTACTCGGATCGCGCCGTGTACCGGGTCGATCGCGACGGGTTCCTGCTCGACGAGCGCGGCTGCAACATTTGGCCGTCAGGCGATCGCTCGTCCGGCGCGGTCCGCGTGACCGTCTCGGAGATGCGTCCGTGAGCCGCGAGATCGTGGATCTCTCGGTCCTGCCGATCGATGTTGGATTCGATCTCCGCGTCCAATCGATCGCGGTCTCTATCTCTGCCGACACGCGCTCGGCGGCGTACGACGTCGACGGCGAGGAGCACATCATCCGCGGATCGATCGCTCAGATTGTGCGTGCCCTTGAATCCGCGGGATACACCTGCGTGGTCGCCCCATGACCAACGACGTCGACCTCTACATCAATTTCGTGCTGCATGCGATCTACGGGCTCACTCCAGAGGCCGACTCGATCGTGCGCATGGACCCCAAGGGGATCGCGCGTGTCGCCGGTGAGCTGGCGCGGCGCCATCCGTTCGAGCCCGTGCCGCTCTACCGCGGCGTACTGCTAGCTCAGCCCGAGATGCTGCCCGACGATCGGCTCACGTGGTTGTCGTGGTCAGAGGATCGCGACGTCGCGCGCTGGTTCGGCGATCCGGCCAGCTACATCTCCGGGCCATTCCATGAGTACGCCCCCGAGGCGCGCGGCTACGTGGTGACGCTCGTCGAGCCGCCGCGCGTGCTCTGGCATCACTCGTGGCGGCACGCGTTCGGTCCACCGCTTGAGTACCTCGCGCTACGGCACCCGAGCATGGGCATCCCAGGCGGTCAGCAAATCCGATGGTCACTCGACACGCAACGCGAGGTGATCACCGAGCCACTGCTGACGTTCCCGACCCCCGAACCTATCGAGGCCATGCCCGGCGCATCGATCGCCGAGCTTGATCGTCGACTCACCCCCAACTGGATCCAACTACCATGAAGACTACCCCGACCATCGAAGCACTGCTCGTCCAGCATGAGACCGCGACGCGCGCCATTCAAGCTGCGATCCTCGCCATCGAGGCCGCCGCGCCGAACGTCCGCGACGTTGACCGGTTCGTGCGCGCGGCTTGGAAGGTGATCAAAGCGCTCAAGATCGCGATCACACGCGAGTACGAGCCTGCGATGAACGCCGTCCAGGCCGATCTCGATTGGGCCGACACCCGCCAGCAGCTTCGTTGCCGCATCATCGGCGAACTCCCGAACGCTCCGACCGTCAACCGCAACGGGACAGCTAACGAAGAGCTGCTCGTCCAGTACGAGACCGCGACACGCGCCGTCCAGGCCGCGATCGCCACCGTCGAGGCCACGCACGAGCGCCACCTCCGCGCGCTCGTCACCGTCCGTGACGATCTCATGCGCTCTTGGGAGAGCGTGCGCGATCAGGTCGACGCCAGAGAGGCCGTGGGCTATCGCAAGGCGTCGGTGATCCTCGATGACATCGATCGTGGCTGGGCCGATGCCCGCACCCAAGTGATCGAGGCGTACCGCGAGATGTACGGTGTGGAGCCGACCAGCGAGTTCGTCGACAACGCAGTGGATCTACGTGTGGGCGGGCAGCAACCATGAAGCGGCACAAGCGATTCTACGGGCGCGGCGTGGCAGAGGTGGGGCCATCATGAGGCCGCGGGTTGTCGGCGGGTTCGAGCCCGACACGCGCGAGCAAGCCGAGCTTGTCGAGCTGTGGCATCTGTCGCGTACCGCGCTCTCAGGTACGGGGCGCAACACACGCGCCGATCGCATCAGCTGGGCGTGCGATGCGTTCCTCAAGGAGCACAAGGACGAGCCGAACGTCGCGCGCAAGTGGATCTACGTGTGGGCCGTCGACAACGTGGGGAGGCACTGCCGGTGAGCAACGAGAGCCAAGAGGTTGACGACGCGGCCCGGTACGTCGAGCTCGCGCGCGCGCGCGCGGGCTGGAAGGATCCGGCGGTTGACACGTTCGAGCTGCTGAGCGAAGTAGTCGCCGCCGCGCACATGGATCGCGAATTCTTCGCCGAGGAGTCACAGGGGTGTGTTCGCCTGGGAAAGTGAACGCGGCGAAACGGTGCGCATCGTGCGCGCCGTATGCGGTCGGGTGGTCCCCGCCGCACTGATGAAGCTAAACCAACGAAGCCCCACGAAGAACGGATAACAAAATGGCACGAATCAACCTTGGCAATGGGCAGTGGTTCTCGACGAAGACGGCAGTCAAATTCGACGAGGACACACGGTGGGACGGGAACAACCACATCTCCCGTGCGACGGGATCTCAGTGGGAGCACGAGTGCCTCTACCGCACGTCGAAAGGTCGATGGGTCCTCCACACGTGGTCGCAATGGCAGGGTAGCTCCGAGAGCTACGATCTGATCGACGAGGCGGCTGCACACGCGTGGCTGATCGCTCAGGGCGAGAGCGATGCTGTCCCGGCCGAAGTGCTCGCCGCTGCTGAACTGTGACCGTGAGCAACGACATGAAGAAACATCCACTCTGTCGGCCACCTAACGGCACGATGGCACTCAAAAGCGAATTCCACGGCTCAACGAAGCTGTGGCAGCTGCCCGTGGTCGGCCGCTGGCGCAAGGCCGACGCCGAGCCCGCGCTCGCGTTCATCGGCACCACGCTCTCCGGTGACCCCATCGTGATCGTCGCGGACTGTGACTGCAAGGCCCACCTGAAGTGCCCGCTCGCGAAGGCGTTCACGTTCGCGGCCGACAAGCTCGATGTCGTCGCCATCTCGGTGCAGCGCGTGAAGGCGGCCACAGGAGTCGTGAAGATGTCCTACCGCGACGCGGAGCGGACCGCCGCCGAGTTGTTGAAGGCGGCCACCAAGGAACGATCAAAGTGATGTTGTTCAAGCCGGGTGACGAGCCGATACTCGAAAACTATCCACCGTTGCGCGCGTGGTTTGACAAGGTTCGCGCGGCACAGACCTGGCAGATCGAAACCTGGCAGAACGATCGCAGCATGAATGGCCACATCGACCGCCTAGAAGGTTGGGCTATCCGTGGTGCTTTTGTCATCGTCGTTATCCACTCACACAAGCGGGGTTGGGACGTCTTCACGAGCCCCAACACCACCAACATCGAAGAGACGCTCGCCGAGATCGAGCGCCGGATCGGAATCTGATCATGGCGAAGAAAGAAGAGCTCGACGTGCAGACGCTGCTCGCGACCCGCCGTTGGTGCTACTACATCCCACTCTCGGCGTTCGAGGCTGGTAAGGGCTACCGCGTTTCGATCATCGTCGAGGGCGAAGAGGGTCACTTCCCGACCGGCACACCCGACAAGGCGCCGTGGTACTGGGGCATGACCTACCGCGACGCGGAGCAGACCGCCGCCGAGGCGAACGCGAAGCTCGGGATCGACGAGGCCACCGTGGTCAAGCTGTTGATGTCGTCGATGCGCGGCCCGGGGCCACGCCGAACCAAGGCGAAGGCGAAGGCGTGATCCAGATCCAAGACTATCGCGAGCCTGACATCGCAATAAACGATGAGCTGTGCCCGAACTGCAACTCGTCGCTGCATGCACGTTGCTGCGGCTACTGCGGTATCAAGTACACCGCGGCGATGTTCAAGCGGCGGGGTGAGGACGAGTTCTGCTCAGCGAAGTGCGAGCGCAGCCAACACACCGATAACGAGCGTTCACGTGCGATCGAGGGAGGCGTGCAAACCGCACGGCTCACTGCGGCCACACGCCGCGGGCTATGTGCACTGCGCTCGCTTGGTGACGTCACCGCCGACAACGGGCAGGACATGTCAGCCCCACGCCGTAAGAATCAGCCATGACGATCAATCACGCACTCGCCTCGATGACGATCAGCTTCGTGCTCGCGCTCGCGATCCTGACCGAGCTCGAAGCGTATCGAACCGCACGGACCGGCGTAATCGCCTCGGCTGAGCGTGCGATCGCAACCGCATGTAGAGCGATCGCGTGGGTCGACGCCACCACGTACGAGCTCGATCGGGTCCCGGTGGGCTCGCCGACGCGGCGCTAGGTGGTGTTGGATATCTACATATCCAGTACCTAGTAAAACTAGTTTAACAACAACGATTTCAGGGGGTTGCAATGCGTGTTTCTGAGGAAGTCCTGGCCGTGCTCGGGGGTCTGACCTACCAAGCGGACAACAGCATCGTGATCGAGGGGCAGCTCGACCGGAAGCTCTTCGTCAAGGTCGACGAGGTCCTGCAAGCGTGCGGCGGGAAGTGGAATCGGAAGGCGAGAGCCTACCTATTCGGATGCGACCCGGCGCCGCTCGTGAGCGCCGTGATCGCGATGGGCAAGGTGACGACCGCCTCGGATCTGGGCTTCTTTCCGACCCCTGCGCGACTCGCGGAGCAGCTCGTCAAGCTCGCGGATGTCCGCCCGGCCCATCAAGTGCTCGAACCGAGTGCGGGTGATGGGGCGATCGTCGATCACATCCTCGCAGCTGGCGCGGAGGTGTACGCCGTCGAGTTCGACGCGCAACTCTACACACTACTCAAGCGCTCGTGTACGCATGTCCCCGAGTGGGCGTTCGGTGTTGCGCTCTGCCCTGAGCCGATCGACTTCATGACGTACGAGGCGCCCGACCCGTTCGATCGTGTGGTGATGAACCCGCCGTTTGCCCGCGTCGGGCTCGGTGATCACATCGACCACGTGCGGCACGCATTCAAGATGTTGATCAAGGGCGGCGTGCTCGTGTCGATCATGCCATCGAGCATCGAGTTCCGCACGGATCGTCGGCACGAGGCGTTCCGTGCTGAGGTGCTGGCGTGCGGCACGATCACGAAGCTACCAGAGGGCTCGTTCAAATCATCAGGCACCGGCGTCAACACGTGCATCGTTCGCATGGTACGCGCGTGAGCTATCGGCCGGCGTGTACGAGGCCATGCAGCGAGTGTCCGTTCCGCCGCAAGAGCACACCCGGCTGGCTCGGTGCGGCAACACCGCAGAGCTTCATCATCGAGATCTCGATGGAACGCCCGCTACCGTGCCACACATCGATCGACTACGAGATCGATGATTGGAGTTCTGCGTGGGCTACGCAGCAAATCGGCCTCATCTGCGCCGGTTCGCTGATCCTGAGCGCCAACATGAGCAAGCTGCCGCGCGACCGCATGTTCCCGCGGATGAGGCGGAACACCAAGCTCGTGTTCTCGAACCACATCGAGTTCATCAAGCATCACGAGGCTGCGCCAGTGCGCTCGTGGGAGACCAAAGAAAGGCGAGAACGCCGATGAGCTTCAAGGACGACGATCAAGAGTTCAAGCACGCGTCCTACGGGATGATGCAGTTCAACCGCAGCTCGGGCAGCCGCGGAACCCGGCTGTTTGGTAGCTCGCTCAAGGAGCACTACAACACGGTGCGGCTAAGGATCGGGTCAGGCATGTTGATCCACGGGTTGAACCACGATCGCTACTTCGGATCGATGCGTGGTGAATACATCGAGGTTGAGCTATCAGCCGCGCAGTTCGCTGAGGTGCTGACAACGATGAATCAAGGCTCAGGCATCCCGTGCACGATCCGCTACTTCGATGGGCAGCGCGTCGAGGATCCACCCGAGATCGAGACCGAGGTTGAGCGGATCAAGAGTTCGTTCGATGGCTCACTCAAGGGCATGGTCAAGCGCATGCGCGAAACCAAGGCGAAGATCGAGGAGATCACGAAGTCGGCGAGCGCCAAAGCACGCGACGAGATCCGGCGGTCGCTCGACTTCATGATCATGCAGCTGGAATCGAACGTCCCGTTCATCGTGGATCAATTCAACGAAGCGAGCTCGAAGGTAGTCACCGCCGCGAAGCACGAGATCGATGCGTTCATGCAGCACGCGATCGCAATCACCGGGCTCGAAGGGCTCGCCGCCAGGCGGCTCACCGGCGGCGGTGAGCGTAACGAGCACGATGACTACGATAGCGCCACCGGAGATCTCGGGCGGCCACTACTCACCGAGACGCCGTAGGCTACCCATCATGCCCAAGAAGTTGCTCCCCGGCACGAGTGCACTCCACATGATCGTCGCCTCCGCACCCGACCTCGCACCATCGACGCGTGACAAGTACCTGCGCGACCTCAACACCTGGATCACGTTTGCCGGTGAGCACCCGAGCGGCTGGACGCCGGCACAGGCGCAGGCGTACTACGCGCACCTGCTCGCGAGGGGGCTGCGCCCACAGAGCGCGAACCGCCTGATGTCGAGCGTGCAGTACGCGGCGAAGTGGTGGTCGCACCAAGAACGCAAGCCCGAGCTGTACTTCGCGCAGATCCGATCGAGCAAGCCCTCGAACCTGATCAAGCAGCACGCGCTTGACGAAGAGACCGCGATTCAGCTGCTCGCGACGTGCGACAAGAGCCCACCCGGGTTGCGCGACTTCGCGCTGATCGTCGTCGGGCTGGAAACCGGCATGCGGCGGATGTCGCTCGCCGCGATGGATCTCGAACAGCTCGGCAACAAGCCCTACCCACTGATCAAAGTCCCGATGAAGGGCACCCGCGACGAGCTCGTACCCGTCCCACTCTCCGATGCGGCGCTGGCTGCACTCACCCCATGGAGCAAGTACCTCGGCACCCGCCGCGGGCCGATCTTTCGACCGTTGCAGCGGCGCATCGGCGCGAGCGGCCGGTTCGACTACGAAATCCTCGATCGCGGGCTGTCACCGTCGGCGATCCAGAAGATGCTCGCGACCCGCGCGGTTGCCGCAAAGGTTGATCACGTGCACCCGCACATGTTCCGCCACACGTTCATCACGTGGCGCTCGAAAGCCGGTCACGCACCGCACGAGATCGCGTCGATCACCGGCCACACCGTGCCCGGTGCCGGTGCGCTTGGTGGTTACATCGACATGGAAGTGATCGGCGAGCGGATGCGCACGAGTACACCGAGCTGGCTCACCGAGATCATCGCGCGGCGGGCCGCATGACCCGAACGATCTACCTCAACCGTGATGGTGTTTCGATCACTCGCGGTTGGAACGACTCACGGCGCAACGTGTCCGCGGTCGCGCCCGGTCCTGTTGACGTGCCTGCGTGGGGTGCGTCGGAGACCTTGTGGCATGAGACCACGGTATGCTTGCGCAACATGTTCGCGCGCTACGACGTTGTGTTCGTCGAGCTCGACCCAAGCCCAGCCCCACACGTCGAAGCGGTGTTTGGCGGTGATCCGTCGCAGTTCGGTCGGCCAGCGACCACCAACGGACTCGCATCGCTCTCGACCACGTGCGACGTCATCGAGAACGCAATAGTGTTCACGTTTACCGACGTGCTTGCGCCTCGCGGGCAGGTCGTGTGCGAGACCATGGCACAAGAGATCGCGCACGCATACGGACTCGATCACACGCTGCTCGCGGCTGACCCGATGTCGTACATGAAGTTCCTCGGCAAGCGCGCGTTTCAAGACGAGCTGACGGTATGCGGCGAGACGACGGCGCGCCCATGCGGGTTCGATCCCACACCGTGTCGCGCGATGCAGAACTCGCACGGCCTCTTGCTCGAACGCCTCGGCCCAGGTACCGGTGAGATCATCGAGATCGATCCTGAGCTCGAACCGGAACCAGCTGAGGGGTGCGCCGCCACCGGGGGCTCCCCACTCGCGCTGATCCTCACCGCAACCCTACTACTCCGAAAGAGACTCCGATGACCATCCAGCCGCAGATCGCAGCCCTGATCAACACCCGTAACGAGCCGTTCTTCTGGTGGCCTGGCGCCAGCGACGAGATGATCACGCAGCTCAAGGGCGCGTTCGTCCGCGAAGAGCTTGTCGGCTGCGCGATCGTCGTCGAGGGTGAAGGCGTACCAGCGCTCGAACCGGGCGCTTTGATGGGGATCACCGCCATCGATCAGCTGCTCGGCTGCAACCTCGCCTGGTGGCTTGTCACCGTGGATCGCGCCGCGTACGTGATGTTCGATGTCGACCACTACGTGCTGATGCCGCTCGACAAAGAGCGCGAGGGCATCTTGCCGTGGTTGCCCGAAGTCCGCGCGCTAGTGGTTGCGACATGACACGGCTCCGCTACATCGTCGGCAACCTGATCGCGGTCGGGCTATGGTCCGCGAGTGTCGTGCTCGTGACGCTGATCTTCGCGCAGCCGACGCTGTTGATCATCTACGGCTTTATCGCCGGCTACGTGCTCGGTCGCTGGTGGTTTCCATACTGGCGGCGCGTGTATGTGGCGAGCAACCGCCCACCGGTGGTGTGGAGCGCAGCCGAGATCACGATCTACAACGACGGCCTACGAAAGCGAGACGTCCAATGACGACAAGACCTGACTGGGATCCGTACTTCATGATCATCGCCGACGCGGTGTCGCTCCGCATGTCGTGCGACCGCGCGCGGATCGGCGCCGTGATCGTTTCATCTGATCGACGCATCCTGTCGACAGGCTACGGCGGCGCGCCGAGTGGCTGGCCATCGTGCGATGAGGTCGGTCACGAGCTCGTTGACATGGGCGGACGTCAGAGCTGCGTGCGCACGGTCCACGCCGAAGAGAACGCGATCGTGACCGCGGCACGGCACGGGGTGCAGTGCGATGGTGGGGTGCTCTACACGACCGCGATGACCTGCTACGACTGCTTCAAGATGTCGGCCCAAGCAGGCATCCAACGGATCGTCTACGCAGCCGAGTACAAGAGCGCAAGATCCGGCACGATCGACATCCTGAAGCTAGCTGCCGAGCGCGGGATCATGATGGTCCACCTACCGATCCCGCCACGGTGAGGGCAGCTGTTCAATTTCGATCGCTGATTGTTTGACAGTCGACGACGGTTTGCGTAGGGTCTGTTCGTCGCCCGGTTGAATTCAAACCGCACCTGGGTGATGTCCGCGGCCCGCCGGCGCCGACACGACGCAGCTCCACTCGCACCCTGATCTCGCACCCTCGAAGTTGAGCCTCGAACCGTGCAGACGTCCCGCAAGGGGCTATCTGCTGCACTCAGTATCGGCGAACCCTCGATCGAACATCTCGACCGACCTGGACCCACTGCGTAACGTGTGAAGCCGGCCGTACGTCTCCACCACCCCACCCGGTTGACACAACGGTTGCTGTGTTGAATAGTTGCCTTGGCTCGGTTGAGAATCTCGCCGAGTTGATTGCCGGTTCTGAGAGCTGACGTTGACCCGCCAGGCTTCAGAGGCTCCCTCACACACGTGCGGGGGCTTCTGTCGTTTCGAGGTAGCATCGAAGCCATGAACGCGCGCGGCGAGCGAATCCTCATCTTCGGTGACAGCCTGACCCGCCACACCAGCGGCGAGGTCTGGAACGTCAACGCGGGCTCGATGCGTTCGAGCTCGGCCCCTGGGGATCTGCTCGCGAGCCTGCTCGCCGAGCAAGGCGCCGCCGCGGTGCGCACCAACGCGCGCGTGAGTCGCTCGGCGTGGAACTTCTGGGGCCGTGAGGCTGCTGGCGACCTGATCGCGGCTGACCTCGCGTGGAAGCCCACCAAGGTGATCGTGATGCTCGGCACCAACGATGTCGGGATCGACCCACGGAAGGTGCGCGACGCGTTCACCGCGATCCGCGACGCCTACCGTGGGGCCGGCGCCGAGGTCTGGGCGATCGGGCCGTTCATCTCGAACAAGCCGCCGGCGGGTGTCCAGATCGTCGTCAAGACGATGGCGAGCGTGTTCGGGATGCGGTTCATCGATGGTCGGCCGCTCTCCGAGCTCGCTCAGCGCGCCGGCGACGGGCTGCACTACACGGCGGCCGGGGCGCGCACGCTCTCGCTGATCCTCGCCGACACGCTTGTCCGCAAGGTGTCGCCGACGACGGTGATGAAGGGGCTCGGCTGGGGCCTGCTCGGGATCGGCGTCGCGCTCGTCGCCGGCTACACCGTGCACCGCAAGGGGCTCTACACGCTCAACGGTGACGGTGCCGAGGCGGTCGGTGTCGACGAGGACGACGTGATCGACGCGGAGTTCACCGAGCTTGGTGACGTTCGTGGCTTGCTCGCGGCCGGCCCGGGCGAGCTCGAAGGCTTCCTCACAGGTGGATCCGAAGACAACCCGGACCGCCTAACGAAGACGCAGCGAGCCAAGGCAAAGGCAGTCGCCGCAACGATGGCTGACATAATAGGCGATGGTGGCTGGAAGGCTGTTGACCTTGAACAGCTCGCGCACTGGGTCGATCTTGATGCTCCGATGAAAGAGATCACCGATGTACTTCTGGAGCAGAGCGTGACGCCTGAAAACTGCGTGCCGTACGGCAACAAAGCCGCGCTCGCGCGCATCGAGAAGGCCCGCGGGAATGAGCCCGAGGAGCTCGAAGGCGCCGCCGATGACGACGACGACGACGACGAGAACTTCGGCAAGGATGACTGGTTCGAGCGCATCGCCGCGAAGTCAGCAGCGCGCAAAGCCGGGATGCGCGAGGCGCTCGCGAAGCACGACGCGGTGTTCATCACGCACGGCACGCGGAAGATCCTGCTCGTGAAGACGCCTGAGATGTCGAACCCGGAGGAGGGTTCGATCCGCGTGATGTCGTTCGATGCCGACGGACCGATCGGTCACACGACGCGCAAGACGCTCGACAAGATCGCCGACGAGCTGACTGACGACTGGCACCCTGACGTGATCGAGCCGGCGACGATGGCCGAGGTCGACGCGTTCACGAGCACCGAGCAGTTTGCGAAGGGCTCGGAGGCGGTGATCGCGGTGCAAAAGGCGAACGCCGGGCTCAAGGGTAAGCGCGTGAAGAAGCTCAAGTGCCCCGAGTGCGGTGGGGGGTTGACGATGGATGATCCGCGGTACGGGCTCACCTGCGAGCCGTGCGGCGTGCGCGTCGCTGGGCCGTTCGATGACGCGAACAAGATCCCAGCCTACAAGCGCGCGACCGGGCTCAAAGGCTCAAGCGTGCTGCGCTGGAAAAAGATCAGCCCGGGCGTCTACCACGCGACGTCGCCGGCTGGGCTTTACATCATCGACGGCAACAACGCCGGGCGGAACCGGTGGACAGTCACCTACCCCGGCGGCGATTACGGGATGGTCGACGCGCTCACTGAAGCCAAGGCATGGGCCAACCAGGACGCCGAGGGGCGTGCTCAGAGCTCGACGCCTGGCTCGATCGCCTGAAGCCGCAGGAGCACCTTGTTCGCGATCGGCGGCGGGATCGTCTCGCCGCGCTCCATACGCAGCTCCCACGCTAGTGTTTTGATCTGGAAGCTGTTCATCTTCTTCCGGCCGTTCGCGACGTCGAGCGCTTCCTTGATCAGCTTGTCGCCACGCTTCACCGCGAACCCGGCGTCGACAAGCACCGGCCCGCGCCGCGTGTAGACGTACGAGTTGATCTTGTACTCGGGGCGCCCGTGGCCGTACGGCGCGACCGCCGCTGTAAGACGCTGATGCAAATCCCACAACCGCTGGCTGCTGCTACAGTTGCCAGCGCGCGCTGTGAGGCACTCGCGGACGATGACGTCGTGCGTCGCATCGTAGCTCACGCCACGCGGCACGTACTGCTTGATGTTGGTGATCTTGCCTGCGGTCATGAGCCACTCGGCTTCGTCACGCAGGCGCTGTTTGCCGTCGACACCACCGCTGCTGGTGCGGCTGATCTTGAACGCCTTGCCGCGCTCGTCGCAGAGCGTGACACCCTCTGCGCCCATGCCAACGTAGGTCAGGGCACCGTGCGCGCCGGCGCCGCGTGCCCGCTTTTCGAGCTCGTCAGCATGCTCTTCGGGCGCTGCGGAGGCGCGATCGTAGTCATCATGCCAACCCCCGAGCGGCCCGCGCCGACGCTGAGGCTGCGATGCCACCGCGGCGATCGCGAGGCCAGCCGTCGCCGCGCCCGCAAGGAGGCCGAACCAGAGCGGAACGCGGATCATGCCTGTAGCGTACAACGCGCGGTGACGTCACAGCGAGCGCGAACCCGCGCAGGTGAGACGACCGCGAGTGCAATTTGCACCGGTGCGATGCGCGAAGCGCTGTAGTAGCCTCGGAGCCATGCCGAGCCCAGCCGACTTCGACGACTTCGAGATCCGCCTTGATGGTGAACCGACCGATGTTGAGCCACCGCCGAGTGGCCATGGCTTCACCCCGCCAGGCTTCGCGCCCTGCACGCGTGAGGATGACCATCATGACGGTCCGTGTGCGCACCCGTTCGCGCAACCGATGACAGCCGCAGAAGCACAGGCGTTCGGCGTGCTGCCCGAGCCCGAGCCCGAGCCCAAGCCCGAGCCCGAGCCCGAGCTCGAAGTCGTCGAGGCCAGGCGCGACCCGCTGTGCGAGATGCTTGCGCGGCACCGCTCGAACTGCACGTGCGCCGGTACGATGCGCGACCCGATCTAGCTGGCGACCTAGAAGGTTCCGTTGGCGACGTAGAAGATGGGTTGGCGCAGCACCAACGAGTTGGATCCGTTGATCTGCGAGAATGCGATTGAGACCGGAATCCCCGTCGAGGACGCGGTGTAAACGCCGAGCCCGCGTGTGTACTGAATGGTGGCGTTGCTAGCCACCCCGAGGATTCCCGAAAAGTTCGAGTTCAGCTGGCTCGCAAGTATCTGCGCGAAGGTCGCGTTGGCGCTGCTGCTCGATGAGCGCTGCATGTTCACGAAGTAGTATTGATCGGCTGACAGCGAGCTCGCAAAAGGGATGGTCAACAACCGAATGCCGTTGTTCAGCGCCAAGTTCACGTTGCCTGAGTGACCCAACGTTCCGGTGATCGACGTCGACATCAGCCGTGACAGTGTCGAGCCTGTGCGCGTGAACACGCCCCACAGCTGCGTATACGAGAGCGTCATCGTGGAGTTCGACGCGCCCGAGAAGTAGACCGGGACGATCACCCGATCGAAGGTGACGTTGGGGGCCTGACCGGGCTGCACGTGCAACGTCGCCTGGCCTTGGTTGCCGGTTACCTGCGCGTATGCGTCTTGCGGATTCCAGTAATTCAGCGTCACGCCAGCGTCAACGCTGGCCGTCATCGTGTTCCCGTCGAGGCCAAACGACACGCCGTTCGAGTTCGAGAACACGACCTCGCCACCGCTTGCGCGCGTGGTGCCGCCCGAGATCGACTTGATCGCGTCAACGCTGGCCGTGATCCGCGAGCTCCCCGACATCCCGAACGTGACGCCGTTCGAGTTCGAGAACACCATCGTACCGCTCGTCGCGGTCTGCGTGCCACCCGCGATCGCCGCGATACCGGCTGCGGCACCAGGCACAACCGTGGCCGTGATCGTGCCACCGTTGGCGCCGAACGTGATGCCACCACCGTCCTGAAAGACGATCTGGTTCCCGATCGCGTTGGTCGTACCAGCAGAGATCGATCGCACGTAGTCAGCGCTCGCCGTGATCCGCGAGCTCCCCGACATCCCGAACGTGATGCCGTTGGAATCCGAGAACACCATCGTGCCCGTCGAGATCGACTGAGTGCCGGCCGAGATACCGAACGGAGTCTCCGCAGGAATCCGCTGATCAGCCTCGGGCTACTTGCAGGCCGTGTTGCGCGTCTTGCGGCAACGGTAGCTCGCGCGCCGGCCGCCCTTCGTGCCGCGGTTCTTCTTCGCCCACGCGCGGTAGAGCTTGTTGTACTTCTTCTTCTTCCCCTTGTTCATGCGGTTGATCGTCGGCGCGCGCTTCTCGCCACCACCGATCCAGGTGCAGACCTGCGTGTACTTCTTCTTGCCCTTGCGGCACTTCCACTGCTTCACTTCGAGCACGGGTGGGTGGCGCTTCGGGCCGGGGCCGATCTTGCGAACACGCTTGAACGGCTGGTGTGAATCGTCGATGCGCTTCGCCATGTGGGTTCTCTTTTTTCGCACGGGTTTGCGGTTACCGGGCGGCTTTCGCGGGGCGAGCTCGACAGGGGCCGCCTCGCGGGGGGTCGATCGCCGCTTGCGCTTGGGTCGCCAGGTCGCATCGCGGGCCGCGGTGGCGTACACGGCTGCGGTCTCATCCGCCTCATCGATGAACGCCCGCGCGGCCGGGTCATCACCGCGGTTGCGGCGCAGCTTGGTCGGTCGGGGCGCGTCGGGCGCCCACTCCTCGCGCGGCGCGTCCTCGTCGGTGCGAGCCTCGATGTCGCGGTAGTATGCCGCCCCTTCCGCCGCGATCGCGTCTGGGTTGCTGTAAACCTCGTCGGGTAGCCGGAACGCGGCGTCTGCGCGCTGGCGCGCCGGGCTCGTGTCGTTGAGCACTTCGAGGTCGATGCGGTCGAGGCAGAACGGCTTGCCCGCAGGCATCGCCGCCCACAGCGCGTCGGCGATCGTGCGCACCGCGCGGCCCTTGTGCAGCCCGTAGCGATGGTTGATCGCGTCGAACTCCGACGGGCTCACCTGATAGTCGAGGCCGCCGTACTCGTCGATCAGCTGGCGGTTCGCCTCGATGAACGACTTGAGCGCCGCCGTCTTCGTCGAGAAGCACGCCTTGAGGTCAGGCTCGCTCTTGACAGGCTGCATCCACCAGCGGGCGGGCGCCGGCGCAGGCACCGACGGACGGCCGAGCCCCGACCCTTGTGCAGCGAGCACGTCGAGCCAGGCCGGACGCCGGTATCGCCGCCACACCGCCATGATTACTTACGGGGGCAGTAGACGCCGGTCGACGCGCGGTGCTTCAGATCGTTCTGCGCCTGACGAGCATCGGTCGACGACCAGTTCGCGACGGCGCGCTTCGTCTTGGTGACCTGCACCGAGAAGTAGCTACCCTCGTCGCGCACGCACATGCCTGGCTTGATCTGGTGCCAGTGGATGTTTGCCTTCGGCGTTTTCTTGCGAGCCATGGTTAGCGACCGCCTACACGGTTACGAACGTTCTTCGCGAAGCCCGACTTCGAGCTCGCGAGCCAGGCGCCAGCGAGGACGCCGAAGATGCCGGTCCAGATCGTGGGCGACATGCCGAACTTGTACCAGATGTTGGACGCGCCGAGCCCGAGCCGGTAGAGCGAGCGCGGCGTGGCGCGGTAGAGCTCGCTGCGCATCGCATCGGCGACGGTTGCGCGCGGCCCTTCGAGGGACATGATCATCGGCATCAGCGCTTCCGCTTCGTGCACGCCGACTCGATCATCTTCCATCCCTTGGCCGTCGGGTAGAGCTTGCCACGCCCGACAGTCTCGATGTGGCCGTGCTTACGCAGCCACGAGATCAGCTGGGGGCCGCCATAGCTGCGCCCGCTGTACTCGCGCAGCTCGGCCGCGGTGAACTGCCTGTTGTGTGCGAGCGTGCCGATCTTGCAGATCGCACCCACCGAGGGCTTGTAGCGCTTGCGAGCCATCACTTCCTCCACTTCTTGTAGGCCCACGCCGCCGCGAACACGACGCCCGCGCCGAGCAGGATCTTGAGCCACAACGGGAGCGGCTGACCGATCGCACGGATGAGCGGCGCCGAGCCGGTGACCTCGATGATCTCGTTCTGCCCGAGGGTCGCGATGAGGCCGCGCACCGCGCTCGGGTCAGCGCCGAGCGCGATCGCCTTGGTCGCAACGGTTTGGAGCTCGACCGCGGACAAGCCGCTGAGGATCGCCACCGCCGACGGGTAGTCGTTCTCTTCGAGCAGCCCAACAAGCTGCTTGGCGAGGTCGTACGACGGCGAGCCGAGGCCACCACGGCGGCGCATCATTGTCCCGACCTGGTTGTGCTGGATCAGCATCAGCGCCCACGCTTGCGTGTGATACAGGCGATGTGGCCCACTAGCGCCGGCTCTTGCGTACTACTCGGCCATCACGGCGCTTGCGCTCAAACTCAGCGAGCTTCTTGTCTGCGAAGCGCGTGAGCTTCGCGTCAACGCCTGGTTTCGAGCAGCGCTCGATGACGGCTGCCGCACCCCTAGACCCGTACATACTCCAGATTGCTGCGTCACACGCGGTGTTGGCGTTCGGTGCGGTGTTTTGCCGATACGTATCACGCTGTGACCACGCGGGGCCGGCGAGGTTGACGCCGACCTTGCGCAGCGCGGGCTTGATGTGGCTGTCACCGAACTTCGACATGCCGAAGTAGCCGGTGGCGACCGCACCCGCGGCGACGATCGCGACCTGCGCCCAGATCGGCAGGCCGGCCCACGACAGGCCGAGCCCGCTCAGCTGAGAGTTGGTCGCGACGCGGTTCCAGGCAAACGACTGGTACCCGCCGGGGCTCCCCTGAACGTAGACGTCACGGACACGCTGTCCGGGGTCCCCAGGAGAAAATTCATTGGTCGAATCGTAGGTCGTGATCAGGTGCATGGGCTCGCTCCTTTGGTTGAACGCAGATCGCTGCGCCGCCTCCGGGCGAGCTCAACGCAGCCGGCTAGCGACTAGCGCTTGCGGCGTGTCTTGCGCGACTTGCGGCACTGCCCCTTGCGCTTGCCACGGGAAACCTTGCCGAACTTGCAGCTCTTGGTGCTCTTGCGCTTTGCCATGTGAATTCTCCTTGACCAGACGATCACACAGCGACCGTAGAAACGTCAACCGGTTACAGCCTGGCTTGCCGCGCGCACCGCGCGTGTAGTGTGCGGTCGCGGATCATGATCGCCGTTTCGTGCACCGCAAACCCTTTGCGGCACCACCAGCACGATGGCGGTTCCGGCTTCGGCGGTCTCGGTGGCTTTTCAGGGCGCTCTACCAGTAGCTTTTCTGGTTTCGGTGGCTTTGGTGGCTTCGGTGGCTTCAGCGGCTTGGGCTTGCACCACCAGCGACCCACACGCTCATCGTCGATAACGACATGCAGCGGTGCCGCCGGGACTTCGATACCCGCCGCGATCAGATCACGTCGAATCAACTCTGATACGTAGTGCGACGTCGACTGCTTGAGCGCCGCTGCATGTTGCGTCGTGATCTCGTGCAAGCGACGCTCGAAGCTGAGCGACCGGCGTGTCTGGTGCTTGCTCATGCGCTCAAGGCCGGTTCACGAGATCCGCTGGGTAGGTACCGTCGAGCCGGCGCCACAACGTCGCGACGTCCCAGAAGTTGAGCAGCGGTGCATCCTGGTGCCGGTGATGCAGCGTCGTCGATGCGAAGTTGTTCGAGATCTTCTTCGGCGGTACCTTGACGTTGAGCTCGCCGGCTTCCTTCCGCGCTTGTGCCTCCATGCGCAGCCATAGCCGCTCCGCGATCGCCTCGGGGTGCTCGTCAAACTGGATCCGCCGCATGTGGTCCCAACGGTCGAGCGTGCCGAGCGTGGGCTCGATGATGACGTCCCACCAGTCAGGTGACGGGTCGAGCTTGCAGAGGACGATGAGATCGGTGCAGTTGCCGATCTTCATCTCGTGCTGCGCCTTCTCAGCCCACGGGCCGGGGAAGCTGTACGGCCAGTTGACGAACCCGGCGCCGCGCCATGGCATCTTGAGCCCGTCGTAGCCCTTCTCCAGCGAGAACGACCAGTCGGTGAGGATGTTCGTGCGCGGGTTCGAGCACGGGTCGAAGTCACGGTGCGGGAGGCGCTTCGCGTACCAAAGCGGCGTGCAGTATGCGTCCGACCACGATGTCTCTTCCTTCGGGCGTCGACTTTGCGTCACTTGATTTTTCCTTTATCGAACAGATTCGGCGCGATCTCACGCGGCTCGGCGATCGCACAGCTGTCTGCGTGATCTGCGGGCAAGATGCACCGCGCGACCTTCGTGCACAGCGGGGCTCGATCACGGTTCGCGTTGGCATCTCGCAGCGCAGGACCACGCAAGCATGGTTCATCCGTGGTGTGTGCACACCCCGGGCGAAAGCACGGTCGAGTCACGGCTCCTCAGACTCGTAGAAGTCCGTCATCATTGTGTCGCGTGCATGGTCACCCCGCGGCGGATCGGCAAAGCCTTCTGCCATCGCATGCGGCATGCCGCCGTTCTCGAACCGACCCACCGCTGCGATCAGCTGATCACGCTCGGAGACGACACCGAGCTGATGGCGCACGACCGCCAAGAGCGGATCCTCAGTGGCTTCCGTGATTGTGAATCGATCTTCGATATCGACCCACACGAGCCGGCTCTTCGCGCGCGTGATCGCGACGTACTCGATGTTGAGCTCCTCCTGCGGAATCTTCTCTTCCTTGAAGAAACCGGTGCCGTGGCAGACTCCGCAACCTGGGCTCACTTTACCGCGGCACGTGAAGCATGGGCGTTTCGCGTACCGCGCGAACGTTTGCTTGAGCAGGAACACCCGCTCCGCTTCGAGGCCCTTGACCTTGTGTACCGTCGAGAGCAGCACACCGGCGCTGTTCGGCACCATGAGGTCGGTGAGCAGCTTCCGCACCATCTTCGGCTTGGTGTACGTGATCGCGATCTGAAGCATGTTGAACTGCTCCTCGACGCGATCCGCGTAGGCCGTGGCGTTGAGCTTCTCGGCCCGCGCTAGCTCCTCATCCACCCACTTCGCGAGCGTCTTTCGATACGTCTCCTCGCTTTGCAGATCGAGCTTGTCGAGGATGCTGAACAACGGCTCAAGCACATCCTCACCCCCGCTGAGCTCGAACTGGACGCGTTCACGCCACAGGTACAGTGCGACGTCGAGCAGGCTCGCGTTGGTCCGTGAAAGTACGAACGTGTGCTTGCCGTGCGCGATCGGCACGCCAGCCCGAATCGCCGCAGGCAACGCCAACCACTTCGTATCAACAACGTGCCCGGCGGGTGCGTTCGGGCGGGCGCGCAGTTGTGGGACGATCCCGTTCGCTTCCTTCACGATGGCCGCCGAGCAGCGCCACGTCATCGTGAGCGGTAGGAACGTCGAGCCCAGCTGATCGTGCGCAACCTTCCACACCTTGGCGCCCATCGAGCCACGCCAGCCATAGATTTGCTGGTTCTTGTCACCGACACCGATGAACCGTCCGGTGCCTGGGACCATCAGCTTGAGCAGCAGCTTGAGCTGCGGTTCGGAGATGTCCTGCAACTCGTCTACGAAGATCGCCTGATACCGTGACGGCGGTGCGAGGTCGAGCGTGGCGGCGGCCCACACCATGTCGCAGAAATCGATCGTCGCGCGCTCGTTCAAGTTCGCGCTGAGGATGTACGCGTCACGTACAGCCTCGATGCACAGGCTGATCTCAACTTCATTGAGCGTCTTGAACAACGCGTATTCGAGCCCGATCGCGTGCGCTTCATCGGCTGTTGGTGGGATGCGCTCGGCACGGGTCTCCTTGATCATGCGCAGCAAGTTCACTGCGCAACGCCGCATCTTGAACGAGATCTCTTTGCCCGCGGCGCGGTTGATCAGCTCTTCGGTGCCTTGCGCAGAAACCTGAAGGTGCCGAAAGTGGTGCTTGACGATCGATAGCCCGATCGCGTGAAACGTCTTGACGTGCACCGCGGTACCCTTGGGCATCTTCGGGAGCTTGGCTTCGAGCTCGATCGCGATCCGCTTGTTGAACGCACACATCAAGATGCTGCGCTGAGGGATCTGCGCGAGCGACTTGATGATCGTCGTTGTGTTGTGCGTGACCGTGAAGTCACCGAGCAAGAATCGGCCATCGCCGTCAAGCGTGAAGCCATAGTAATCGCCCTCGCCGATTGGTTCTGCGTCCCACCCCGTAACAGTCACACGCTTGATCTGCGTGCGCGGCGCACTTTGACGCCTTTTAACCAAGCATGGAATCTCGTCGATATCGCCTGAGATCATGATGCGGTTGTAGACGCCCTCGAAGTTCAGCGATTTGATCGTTGCGCGCTTCTTGCTCATGTAGGCAGCGAAACCCAGCGAACGTGCAAGGAACAAAATGGCGTCTGCGAGCCGATCGTATTTCGACGTGATCTCGACGCAGCCTGATGTGACAAACCCATCGGTGTCGATCAGCCCAGCGAGTAACGCAAGTCGATTCTCCCGTGAGTTGCTCAAGTAGCACCACGGGATCACTTTTTCATTGTCAACCTTGAAGGCTTGAACAGCATCCTGAAACGCGTTGCGTTCGGTGCGCGTGTTGAACGTACCCCTCGCACCAAAACGAAAACGGATCAGGTTTGAATTGTTGCGTGGCGTTTCAGTGACCACACACTCAACACCCAACTGCGGCGCAATCTTACGGCAATAGGCAGCCACCTCTGGATCAGCATTCGTGATCGTCGGTGAGTCAAAGGTACCGTCCCCTAGCCACAGTCCTGCGAGGTATGGATCCAGCGGGATGGGTTGGGCGGGCCACTTCACACCCGTGCGTAGCAACTTCCAGTTTCGATCTGGGCGTTGTTCACCGCATGCTGCAAGATGCTCGTTCAGCGGCACATCACGGATCTGATCGTGCCAGAAACCGGTCCCCGTCAACGTCATCACATGGATGTCGTTGCAGACCCACGACTCACCCTTTACAGGGCTGATGCGATACAGCGGGCCTCGACCGATGTTTGTTGTGAGAACGCGCCGTGGCTCGCTATCTGGACCCATCAAGAGCATCCCGGTTCGCACATCTTCAACGGGGATCACACGCCCATCGAACAGCAACACGGGTGTACCGGATCCGAGGCACTTACCGGTCCCGGCAAGCGCATCCACGATCAGGTTGCCTTTGCCACTGGCGACGAAGCTGGTGATCGCGGTCTGCTCTGCGGTGTCTACGAGGACGGGTTGCTCTTCCACGACGCCTACCCTACAGCGCGGGGCTGACAGCTACGGGCAGTCCCGAACGTGACGCCCACCCCAGCAGCCGCAGCGGTAGCAACGCACGCTGACGTCGGGGCCGTTCTCGTGTGGGAAGAACTTTCGGTACTGCTTCCAACCCTCGAAGTTGCCGATCCGAGCGCGCCCACCGACCGCCAACGCCGGGTGCTCTAGTGGGGACGCGTGCATCGGATCTTCACCCTTGGTTGCCGTTGCCGCGAGCGTGTCGTGGAGCTCGAAGTCCTTCGCTCGATCACGCTTGCCATCGTGCGTGAGGTACGAGACGCGCGCGCACCGTGCCGTCGACAACTTGAGCAGATCCTCAGTCCTCTTCGAGACCTCCATGTCGCTCGCGTTGACGTAGGGTAGGTGCCAGCCGTTGATCTGGATGAACACCGGCATGTGGTTGTGGAACAACTCCCACGCGAGGCTCGCAACCACCTGAAAGTTCGGCTCAGCCATCGCATGCTTGCGAAGATGGAACAGGTTCGAGTGGTCGGTCGCCGAGATGATCGTCGAGATCATCATCCACGGCTCGATCTGCCGGTTGACGATCTGCTTGTGCAGCCCCAGTGCCTCGCCCTTCGCGTGGTGCGCTGCCATCAGGTCGCGGCCTTCGAGCCACCACGCGCGCGCGGCGTCGATGTCCGTCACCTCAGCTGATGCCTGCATGCCGGCCTGGTTCTGCCCCCAGTGCACGGGGATCGCCGGCGCGTTGAGCACGCGCTCGCGCAGCTTGCTCGCCGGGATGGCGCGCGAGCTGGACGCGTTACGGCTGAGCGCCCGGTGCGTCATGATCTCCGCGTGGATCATCCGCTGGTACTCCCAGCACCACGTGATGAGCCGCGAGCCGCCGTCGGTGATCGAATCGGCGATGATGCGCACGATGATCGATGCGCCACCTTCGATCGGCTGTTGGGCGAAGATGTGCCCGTCAGCGTCGGTCAGCAGCTCGATGTCCGTGCGCTGTGCCTCGCTCACCAGAAACCTCCTGCACGCAGAACCCACGAAAGTGCACCGTAGACCACCATGAACAGCAGCACAGTGGTTGTAGCGGTTGTTACGCTGATCTTCGTGTCGCGCGTGACAGTGATGGCCACGAACCCGACGTTCAAGAGAAACCAGAGTGTGATGACGATTTGAGGCCAGGTCATTTCACACCTTCCACGTGTTTGCCTTCGGCGCGTGCGATCGCGCGATCGAGATACCAGCGGGCCTTTCGCAGATCTTCGAGCCCTGCTTTCTTGCCGTGGCGCAGCACGTACTTGATGAGGTTCGCGAGATAGAACGATGTTTCGAGCCCGAAGTGCTCGATGATGCGCATCACGAGATCGCCCTGATAGTGCGGTGGGTTCACCGGATCAGTGACAACACCAGAGGTTTGGTGTTGGCGGTTTGGTAGCTGCGCCAGGAACGCATCACGCTCACCCTGAAGCGCGAGCATCAGCTCACCACCTGCCCGCGTGCATGCCACATGATGAACAACCCCCATGTATGTGGGCGGGCAGTCCGGGCATGTGCCCGGTGTGAGCCGGCCATCGATGAATTCCATGGTTGATGGTTGTACGGCGAGGGGCTGACAGCGTCACACCTCGCTCCAGTCTTGACCGATCCGCACGTCAACAGGGAACGGGATCGTTCGGCCGTCGCGTTCGTACTCTTGCGTGTACGCCACCTTGATCACCTCAGCGAGCCGCTCAGCCTCGTCCTCCCAGCACTCGAACACGCATGCGTCATGGATCTGCGCGATCATGTGCGCCTGGGTGAACTCGTGCATCCGATCGGCCATCTGCGCCATACCGGTGTTCATGATCGACGCCGCCGCGGTCTGAACGCCGAAGTTGACGGCCTCGGTACCCTCGACGTTGCCCATCGGCCACGTGCGGCGGCGGCCGATCACGAAGTCTTTCACCTCGTACGGAGGGCACGACGCGTTCGCAACGGTCTGATGCTGCCAACGTACGAGGCCCGCCATCGCGTGGAGCAGCTTCGCGATCGCTTTTGCAAGGTCGACGAGCTTGATCAAATGCCCCTCCTTGAGCATTTGCTTGTGCAGCGTCTCGACCTGCGCGAGATACATCGCCCCGTACTCGATCGGCTTGGTCTGCTCACGTAGCTGCTTCTGCGTGGCCTTGTCGAACGTGTCGAAGCCTGCGAAGATGATCCGAGCGCACTCGATGTGCGGGTCGCGACCCTCGGCGAAGATCGCGCACAGGAACGGATCGCCCGAGATGAGCGCGATCACGCGAGCCTCGATCTGCGCGAAGTCGAACCCGACGAGGACTCGCCCCTTGGGTGCGCGGATCTGCCGACGCAGGTTCGGCCGCACCATCTTTGAGAACGAGCTGTCCTTATCGCTGAACCGGTAGTGCGACCCGTCGAGCTCGAAGCTGCCCTTCGCCGGCGGGATGATGCCGCTCGTGTCCAGCCTGCCACGAAGCACCGAGAGCGCGAAGTCGAGAACCTTTTTCCACTTGTCCTTCGGAACGTTGGAGACCACCGGCCACTGTGAGGCCCAGCGGCCCGAGATCCGATGGACGTTCCAGATCGGATGAATGCGATCGTTCCCGTCGGCGTAGCCGTATTGCACGATCTCGCCGGTGTGGTTCGTGCGATCGAAGAGGCCCCACACGAACGTCGAGTGCAGCTTGTCGTTCTCGCGGAACGTGAGGATCTCGCGAACGATCGGAACCTCGGTCAGCGCCTCTAGCACGTCCTTTTTCGTTGAGACGTCGCCGCCTTCGGTGGTCTGGTAGAGCCCGACGCCCATCGCTTGGAGCAGCGCCGCGACGTGCTTACTGGCGCCGATCTTCCACTTCCAATCGGGATCCAGCTTCATCGCTGCTAGGCGGACGTCGTAGCGGGCCTCTAAGTCATCGGGGTCGACCTTGCGCTGCTTGCGGGCCTGTTGCAGTGCCAGGTGGTGCCAGATCTGCTCGCGCAGCTTAGGATCGCGCGCGATGTCCTCGACGGCGCGTCGTGACTCCACGACGTTCTTCGTGAACGTAGCTAGCAGCTCGGAGTTGACCTCGCGCGACACCGGCATGCCCGCGATGTGCATGTCGCTTGCGATCGCGGACATCTTCTTATCGAGCTCGTAGACGCGCAACGTGTTCGTGCGCTTCATCCACAAGGTCAGCGGCGCCCGGAGCGCGTGCGTGCCGCCGGTGTCCTTCGCGTTGTAGATCGCGAGGTCTTCGCCGTTCTCCTCGGCGTTACGAAACTCGCTCTTCCACGGCGTCACGCCGTAGAACTGCGCGGTCACCGTCTGCAACCGGTGCGAGTTGCCCGGGAACGCTGCGTGGTGCGCGAGCAAGGTGTCGAACCATCGCGGCCCCATGATGAAGCCCTGCGCGAGCAGCACCGTGCGATCGTAGAGCCCGTTGTGGTACGTCATCTCGACGCGGCCGATCAACAGCTGCAACAGCGAGTGACACCACGACGGCAAGAGATCCCACGCTAGCGAGATCGCGTGCTTCTGCGTCGCGAGCCCGACCACGCGGATCTTCGCCACGTACGCCATCAGCGCGGTGTGGCGATCCGGGTCGTCAACGTAGGTCTCAAGATCGAGCGAGCATGCGTCCTCTTCAAGCGCATCGCGGTAGACCTTGAGGAACAGCTCGACCGTGCGATCCACGTCGGTCAGCTCGTACTCGACGTTGAGCTTGAGCCGGATGTCCTTCCCCTTCGAGAGCGCATCGACCTTGCCAGCGTCGTAGATCAGGTTGACGTACGCGAGGTCGGGCGTGTGCGAGCCGCCGATCGACGCGCCACCCCCGCGGAGCAGCGATGCCGGATGGATGCCCGGGATCAACGGTCGAGGGCCGGTACCGTCGACATCGATCTCGAACAGCGTGCTTACGATGTCCGAGATCTTGATCGGCTTGGGCTTCCTCGCCTTGGGCTTGAGCGCGTCGACCTTCTTCTTCGCATCGCGGGTCTTCACCGCGAGCTCGAACTCCTTGATCGCGTCCTCGCGCGCCTTCAGCTCCATCCGTGGCTGGACGCGGGCAACCTCGGCTTGCAGGTACGGCTCATCGGGCCGCGCGCGTTGCTTCTTTTTCAGCTCGGCTTTGATCTGACCACGCAGGTGCGTGATCATTTTCTTGAGCCGGCGTTGTCCGATCTTGTCGATCTGCTTGCGCCGCGCGATCGCGTTCTTCAGTTGCGGTTGCTGGCGCAGCTTCTGCGATTTGCGGATCGACTTGGGTGCGTCGGGTGGATCGATCGCATCGAGCGCCGGCTTGGGGATGATCGCACGCGCAGCCACTGCGCCGAGGGTCAGGATCGGCTTGCCTGGGAACTCGGCGAGCTCGCGCACGAGCCGCGGGTGGCATGCGATCGCCGCGCGCTGCCGCGCCGCTTCGGGTGTGCCCTGCGGAGGCATGCACAGCATCACGTTGCCGACGTAGAGGTCACGCCGCGCGCGCCCGATCTTGACGAGCACCTTGTCGACCACCTGCCCGCCCGCGCCGATGAACGGGCGGCTCTGCCGGACCTCGTTGAACCCTGGCCCTTCACCGATCACCATCCACGCAGGATCCTCGGGGAACTCTGAGAACACTGGCCGCGTCGGCTCACCGTTCGTCGCGAACGGGCAGCTCGGGCAGTCAGCGCCCTCTGCGGTCCCACGATACAGCGGGGCGAAGCTGATCGGGATCTCGTCCTCCACTAGCCAGCCGCCTCGGCTCGCTCCTTCGCTTGCCGCCACGCTCGCCACGCCCGCAGCGGCACGCCGATATCCTCGCAGTGCGCCGCGTGGAGCCGCACATCGTCCTCGTCGATGACGTCGCCGACACGTAGATCCAGCGCGCCGCGCTCGCCGTAGGAGTTCCATGCGCCATCGACTACTGGCCGCATTGCGGCGACCTCGGCCCGCAGTGCGCGGACCTCGGCGATGAGGTCGGCGGCCTCGACGAGACTGATGCCTCCTGATCCGCCGTGGACATCGCGACGGTGCCTGATGTGGTCGTCAAGCTTGTCGATGTCGATCATCGCGCACCGCCGAGCTTGTCGAGGAGGGCGAGGGCAGCGCCGCACTTCTTGTCGTGCTCGATGACTACCGGGTCATGCGAGTGGAATCCGAGCGGGTTCACTCCGAGCAGCACGCGCGCGAATAGCAGCGCCTCTCGCTCGTCCTCTGTCAACGCAACCGCTCCTCGCAGTGCGCGGACCTCGGCGATGAGGGCGAGGATAAATCCGCTCAGAATCCTCACGTCTGTAGTCGTTGCTCCGGTCATCCTTGCCGCGGCGCGATCTGGATACTCGCGCGCGAGTTGCTCGATGCTGTCGAGATCGATGCTCATGGCTTTGCCTTCCAATCGCCGGATCGGACGAACCCGGCTAACTCGTGCTCAATGGCTACACAGTCGAGCCAACTCGCGATTTCCTCTACCACCCGTGCCTCCGTGGAGGACGCGATGGACTCAGTTGGTCCGATAAGGTAGCCTTCAGTTGCGAGCGGTGGGGCCCGGTCGGGCTCATCGTGACGGGTGACCTCGGATGGGGTCGCCCGTTTTTCTTTGGCGATCTGTTCGCGCACCTGCTCCTCGACGAGTCGATACTCTTTGACGTTAGCAGCCTCGAACGCCTGCCACTTAGCGCACTCAACTCGAAGAAACTCGGCCTCTCTCGCGGCAGTCAGCAGCCATAGCGTCGTAGATGGCGGGATCGACGCGATGTAGCGCGCAAGCGCTGCAACGCGATCCAACCCAGGGATCGGCCAGTGGCCATAGCTCGACAGGCTACATATAGGCTCCCCGCTCGGTGCCGATGTCACCTTCCATTCGTCAATGCGCTCGGGCCGGAGCGGGCCGCCATGGAGCATCGGATCCCAGCGTTCGTCATAGCCGTCGCCGTCGCATGCCAGTGCGGCGGTCTCGAGTTTGTCGAGCCGCTCTGCCATCTCGCTCGTGGACAGCCGTTCCCTCGACCCGAGGATCTGCCCGCAATCGTCCTCCAGCGCCTCGACGCGTTTGGTCAGCGCGCGGATCTGTGAGTCGAGGCGGAATGTATCGTGGGTCATGACTTTGCCTTCCAATCTCCAGCGCGGATCATCCGCGGAATCAGTCGCCAGTCGCCGACGGGTTCGCAATCCATGAGGTCACCGACGAAATCCGCGATGGCCTCGGCGGTTCGCGCCTCTGTCTCGACCTCGATACGATCTCCTTGCTGCACCTCCATGTTCAGCTCCCAAACGTGACGGTCGTATCGGTTCGGATGTGCGTCGCACCGTCGCGGGTGCGCCCCCGAGCCACACCGGCACGCTGCCGCAAGGATTGACCGCGCCGCCTCCAGCGTCGTGCCGCTCAACCGCTCGGCCTGCGCCTTGCGCTGCTCCGGTGATCCATACGAGCAACAGCGCAGGCAGCCGCTCGACGAGAGCGGGTCGACGCAGGTGCAGCGGTCACTGCAAGGCGCGGTGTGTTTGCACGGGCAGGCCGACCCGGCCGCATACACTCCGACCTCGGCGATCGATCGGTAGTGGTCACGCGCAGCGGTGGCGCGCCCCATCTGCTGATTCGCCTCGCCCATCGTGGCGCGAATCTCCTCGATCTCTTGGTAGCGTTCGAGGGAGAGGGCGAGCGCGTGGTCGCGCTCCTTGACCAGCTCGGCGCAGACCTTCGCGCCGTGGGCGAGGTCGGCTGTGAGTAACTCCTCCATAACGGCATTGCATCGATACTCGCCTGCGAGCGTCTCGGTCAGTTCGTCGCGCGAAGCTGCGATCTGATCGACAGCCTCGGCGAGCGCCACTTCGCCGTAAATTCCTGCGCGGTGGACGGCGTTGGTTATGGCCGAGCAGGCAGCGGCATACGTGTCATTGCGCTTGAGCGCCTCGTCCCGCTCCTTGATCGCGGCGTCCCGCTCGGCGGCGAGGGCATCGACGCGGTTAGCGGGCGGCGCGATATCCGCAACCAGCGCCGCGTCGAGCGCTCGTCTGGTCTCATCGATAATCCGCGACTTCCGCTCGGCCGCTCGAATTGCCTCGACTCGTTGCACGTTGAAGTCCTCGGCAGTCGCCTGCGCCTCGTCCCGCTCCTTCCGCAAATGCTCGGCCTGCGCGGCCTCGAGATAGGAGCGCGTGTTGGCGTCGTTGCGCTCCTTCTCCAGCCGCACGTTCGTCTCGTTCATGTGGCCGAGCGCCTCGACTTGCTCCTCGGTGACGCGGAGGTGATCGCGGGCAGTGGCGAGGTCGCGTTGCAGATCCCGAATCTCCTCCCCCGCGTACTCTATCCGCTCGATGTGGTTCGCCTCGTCGCCGACCTCCTCGCCGAGTTGATACGCGGGCAGGCATTCCTCGACCGCGTCTTGGAGCGCGTCGACACGGTGGCACTGCTCGGCGAGCGCACTGCTCAGGAATTCGATGTTGCTCACTTGATGCCTCCCTCTTTCCGGATCTCCGCGATGCGGCTGTGCGTTTCAGTCCACTCAGGCGCCGATGCGTGGCTCCACTCGCGGCATGCCTCGGCGAGCAGGACGCGCAGCCGCTCGCATTCGTCGAGCGCCGCGGGCCAGCCGGTTCGGGCGGCGACGAAAAACTTGGCGTCATTCTCGCGTTGGATGCGGATCGATTCCACACACTGATGTGGAAGTAGTGCGATCCATTCGGGACCCGCGTTGATGATTGCTTGATCGTTACAGTCGTGTTCGATATGCCACGGGCCGTCCGTTGCTGCGTCGATGATGGCACGGTCGGCGGTGATGTCGATGCTCATGACCAGCCATGCTACTGCGCGGGGCTGACAACCACGATTCGACAGTCAGCGAACGCGCAGCGCCAATCGCCGTAGATCCACGCCGCGCGGCCTAGCTCGACACCAACCAAGATCGCTGCGATCACGAGAAAGAAAAACATCGTGAACCAACGCATGTGTCGTGCATCGCGCCGCGCGTACGCCGCGCATTCCGCGGCTTCCGTGGCGCTATGCAGCGCGTGCCCGCAAGGCCAGCGATTCATACCTTGCACCTTGGCATCGAGATCGAACGCTCCTGACCGTCCGCGTACCGGACAGTGAACCAACTGCCGGCGTATTCGATGACCGTGCCCATGCCGCTGACTCCTGCCACGTCTCCGAGTGCTACCTCGGTGCCGATCGGTTGCGTCTTGGAGATGTGCTGATCAGATTTCGGGACCAGCTCGTACGCGAGATCCCACGCGGCATTGGTCTCCCACCACGGCGGGCAAGGCTTCCCGGTCTTCTTCTCGATGTACTGCACGTTGTCGGACATCGCGCAGATCTCCATGTTCCCGTCGCAATCGTACCGGAAGCGGATCCACCCGCCAGCCAGCATGCCTTCAACGCAGACATGTCTCAGCTCAGGGATCGTCCACGCGGTGAGGCGGGCTTTTGCTTCTGCGATCCGTGGGTCTCTCATCGCCAGCACACTACTGCGTGGGGCTGACAACCGGGCGTGTAGGCCAGCACTCGCGCACCCAGGGGTCGCCCGCATCCCAGCGCGCGCAGATCCAAGCGCAGTAGAGGCGATCAAATTCCTCGGAGGCGAACGATCCCGTGACGAGCAACCAATTCGGGTGCACCTTCATGTGCTGCGTGAGCTGATGGTGCAGCGCATCCACGCGATCGGCTGGCTTGGTGGGCTGGCACCGCTCGCAGCGCAGGCCGACGGTAGAGCCTGTTGGCTCGAACGCGTGCCCGCAGCTAGCGCAGGAGTAGGGCATCAGCCAACCTCGCGCGTGCACGCAGTCATCTCGACGGTGCCGAGGATGTAGTCGCGGATCGCGTCCGCGGTCTTGAACATGCGGCTGCCCGGCCGGATGTACGCCGCGAACGCGAAGCCGATGTCGACCTTCGCGATGTGCCCACGGGCGACTAGCTTCTTGATGTGGCGGTAGACGGTTCGCTCCGTCACCGTGCCGTAGTCGTCGCGAACATCGCGCACGATGGCGGCGAAGTGCGTCGGGTAGGCTTTGCTCGTCGCGCGAGCGACGGCACCGGTCAGCGCGGTTGGATCATCGAGCTGCCACACCGGCTTTTTGCCTGGCCGGTGGTGTGGCTTGACCTCGCGGTTCGCGCCCATTGGATGCCACGGATGCACCCCCATGCGGTCGCAGTACTCATCACGACAGATCGACCCTGACTCAACTTCAGACATCTATTCCAGCCCCCTGGACGCGATCCCGTGGGACCGCAAATTTGTGATGGTAGTGGTCTCGCCGCGCGCCGACGCTCAGTGAGACGTGTATGCCTAACCCTTAGAGTACGATGTCGAGATCGCGCAACTTTTTATGCCTGTGACTTTCCTGTGGAGTCGCGGGAGTGAGATCTTCTCGAAGCAACACGCGAACATCGACGCGAGAAAAATCGACAATCCACAGGCAGCCAACACGTCGTGACGAGATCCCGCACGTAAGTGATCTCGCAATCACTGCGCGTAGGCGCGCAGCCTGTAGTGACGGGATCGCACAGCCGGCACTACCTACGCCGAAAAGACGAAGAGCCCCGAAAGGGCTCGTCGTGCTGCATTCTCGACGGGGCAGCACCCGGGGGGAAACGCACCGCGGATCAGGGTCGAGGAGGCTCCGCGCCGCGCCGCGAGTCGTTTACGCCCGCCGCGCGGCGCCGTTCTGCGGCTTGGCCTGCGTGGCGCGGGTGACCGGCGGGGCCGGCGTCGGCGCGGGCGCCGCCTGCTCGGGCGCGCGCTCGTTGATCACGTTGGCGTAGACGGGCGTGGCACCCGGGTTGCCATCGGGACCGATCTTCGCCTGACCTTCGTTGTGCACGATGGTGGCCTCGATCGTGGCACCCATCAGCTCGCTCGCGCGGATCACATCGAGCGATCCACCGCACGCGACGACGAGCGCCTTGATGCGCCCCATCGCCTTCTGCGTGAGTACGTAGTTGCCCCACAACTTCGAGCCCTTCTCCGGGCCGCTGGCCACCTCGAAGGTCACGACGATCATCGGGTTGTTGTTCGAGCTCGGCTTCTGCTCGACGTGGGTGATCGTCAGCTGGTACTCGCCAGCTGGCACGAGCGGGCGCTGTTCGCCGCCCCATGCGTCGACCTCGGAGAGATCCTGGTGAATCTCGAAATCAGTGAACTCGGCAGGTGCTTCGTTGTTTGCCATGACGCTTCTAGTCCTTCACGTTGTTGGTGGCCTTGTGAGCCACCGGGTTGTTCCCCACCTTCGGCGGCACAACTGCCACTTTCGGTGCTGAATTGTTGACGGGTGGCTTCACCACCACGGGTGCCGCGATCGTTGGCATCTTCGGCGAGGGCAGCGACTTGCGCAGCGCCTCCACGTCGTAGCCGAGCTGCACCATGAGATCGCTGTACGTCCCGATGAACGGATCCGGCAGGTACTGCGCGTCCGTACCGAGCCGGTTGCCGCAGATGTAGCTGTTGTACTGGCGCGTGCGAAGCTGGAACTCCTCGCCTACGATCTTGCCGCCGTCCTTGATCTGCTCGATGCGTGAATGCACGAGGAAGTCGACGCCGGCCGCGAACTTGTCCGCCTGCTGGCCCGGAATCATCGGGCCGCCTTTCAGGTTGTCGGTGTCAGGGTGCCGCGCGAGGCAGTTCCAAACGACGTTCGTCTTGAGGCTGTGGAGATCCGTGCGGACCTTGCGCAGATGTAGCCCGAGCGTGCCGTACGCTGCGCGGTTGTCGGGCTTGCTCTGCGTCGCGATGATCCCGTTGAGGAAAAAGTCGGTGTAGAACGTGAACGCATCGAACACGACCGTCATGATCCGACCACTCGCGATCAGCGCCTGAATGATCGGCAAGATGTTCGCCAGATCGTTCATGTTCTCGATGCCCTTGATCATCGGCTCGACGTTGGGCTCGAACCACTTCTCGCGATCCATCGTCTTGATCGTCGTGTAGCCACGCTCGGCGACATCTGCGAGGATCATCGGGCGCGGCCACGTCGCGCCGAACTCCGTCTTGCCTGTACGGGTGTCGCCGTAGTTGAGCATCGTGAAGATCGGCAACTTGCCGGGCGCGTCGTTGAGCGGGATGTCACGCATGCGGGCGAGCTTCTTTCTTGATCTTCGGGACGAGGCGACTACCGCGCCAGGTGCACGCAGTGCATGCAGCACGCTGCTTGGGTAGTGGAAACACATCCCCATCACAGCGCGGGCACGCGTCGATTCGGTTTTTCTGTGATGGGATGACGTGCTCGGGGTGAACGTCGATTCGATCTTTGCAACGTTCATCCCGGCAGGGGATGAAGCCACCGAAGCAAATCTGTTTCGCCACGCCCGTACTTCTACAACGCGGGGCTGACAGCCAACGCCCACGGCGTCTCATCGATGAGCTTACTCACGCGCGCGTTCACGCCTGGCATGTTCATCTCGTACTCGCGCACGAGCGCCGCAAGCGTCTCGATCAGATCAACGCTCTTGTCCGGGTTCACGTCGTTACGCCAGAGCACGCGCCGTGCTTCGATCAGCGCGCGGTGGTTCGCAGGCTTCATCGGCTTCTCGATTGGATCAACAGCCATTGGTCCTCGTGATGTGGGGGGTAGGCGCACGGAGCTCGACGGGCATCGACGAGACGCAGTACGCGCGATGCACCTGCATGCCGCCACAGCATCGAAGAAACTCTGTCGGCGGATCGTAGGTGGGAAGAAACGGACCGGCGCCGCGTTTCTTTGGTGACGCAACCCGACAATCGAAGCGATGCTCGGTGCCGATGGACTGGCAACACGCGTTGCCCTGCACATCAGGCGGCTTAGGGGCCGGGCCTCGTTTCTTGTTGGTCACGCGCACGCACAAACCACACTAGCGCGTGAGGCTGACAGCCACTCACCTCATGCTGTAGGTAGTGGGCTAGTTAGTCGTCAACACTCAATCGCCAGTCGCGCAGTGCTCGAACCAGTCGCACAAGCCGTAGCGTCCGTTGCACGACTGTCGAGCTCGCGGGAATGAGTCGGTGCTGCGTGCGAGCTGGATCAAGCCCTCCCACTTCTTGAGGTCGGAGAGATGCTGCTCGATCTGCCAGCTCGGTGGCGCGACGATCGTGCGATGAAACTGCGGCTCCTTCTGCTTGCCGGTGATGTTGACGATCACGCCCTTGAGCGGACCCCACCGTCGATCAAGCCCGAGCCGATCCCAGAGCGCGACCTGCCCGAGAACCTCGCCATCGTTCGGCCAGCCCGCCAGCGTCGCATGGTCGAATCGCGAAGCGCTCTTGTGCTCGACGATGTACGTGCCGGGCACGCGCATCGGCGCCTCGTCAGGGAAGAACGCGATCATGTCGTACCGGCAGCTCTCGCCGGTGCGTGGATCGCGAAGGTCGAGCTCGGTGCAGAGCGGCTCGATGCGCTCGAATTTGTAGTACAGCGCGTATGCGGTGAAGATCCGCCAACCCTCTTGCACGAACACCGGGTTCGCACGCGCGAGCAGCCGATCGTACAGCCCCTTGGGTTCGAGCACGCGATACGGCGAACCTTCGATCATGTGTTCGTAGTACAGCGCCATCAACGCGTGGAAGATCGAGCCGATCGCTCGGCTCGGGCTCTCGACGAAGATCAACGGCTTCGCGTTCTCAATGTAGCGTCGCTTCCATTTGTACGGGCACGTCTGGAACATTGAGAACGAAGACCAGCCACGGCCTGATGACGCACCGCCGAGCCGTGTGAGCCCGCGCGACACGAAGGTTTCGTCGAGCACGACGTCGACAAGCGGGTACGTTTGGATCAGCAGATCCGGATCGTGCACGTACGTTTGCGGGATCGCCGGCTCTTCCCCGACGGGTGGATCATCGAGCGCGACCCCGAACAAGTCGGTGTAGTTGACGAGGCAATCCTCGACGGGCGGATGCACCTGATAGAGCCCGCTCGGGGCTGGTGCGAGCACGCGTCCGCACAGTAGACAAAGGCTGATCATACGAGCTTGAGCCTCGGCTTGCGGGGTGGTGAGGTTGATGTTGTGCGCCCGGTGCGGCACATGCTGAGGTTCGTCATCTTCAAGCGCGCACCACCCTCAATCGCCTGTACGCCGGTGATCGTAGCGATCGCGCCCTCCATAACCAGATCGTTGATGCCGGTCATCTCCGGGATTGCATCCCCCTCGATCTCCAACACGAACTTGAGCTCGAACTTGATCCGCACCATCGAGCAACCCTACTGCGAGGGGCTGACACTCACTGAAAAAGCAGATTGAGGTTGTCCTGAAGCTCAGCCACCAAGCCTTCGACTGCATCGAGCCTTGCGCGCAACGCCTCAACGTCTGCGTTCGCCGCCACCACCTTTTTCGGCACCGCCGGGGCCTTCTTAAGCTGTGCAAGTTCTGTCTGCAACCTCGCCACCTCGTTAGCTATCCCAGCAAGCCACGAATCTAGCGGCTCTGTGAACCCACAGTCCGGGAACGAGTTGCAACCCAAAAACGGTGCACCATCAGACCTACGTTCTCGACGAACCAGCTTGTCATTGCAGTCCGGGCATTTGCCTGACAAGCGGATAGCCACCATTATTTCAGATCCTTTGATGCAAGCCGCTCGCGACGCGTTCGGTGTGGCTTGCCGAGGCTGGGCGAGACGTAGAGCGACTCTACCGTGACAGCGTTGACGCCGTTCAGTGTCGCCTGTGAAGATCGTCCGGCGTCCAGTTCAAGATGAGTCGCGCACAGGTCTGCGGGTAGCGGCGTGCCGTACGTCTTCTCGCCGCAGCGTCCGTCGTAGCTCAGAAGCCATGGCACGCCACGCCGATTCAAATCATCCAAGACAGCGAGCAGCCGTTCGCGTGCGAGTCCCTGGTGGTAGCGCGTATCACGGCTTCCGCTCGTTCCCTCGTACGGCGGATCCATGTAGACGAGGTCGCGAGGTCTGGCATCCGCGATTGTCTGCTCGAAATCTCCCGGCACTGCGTCCGTCTTGCCAGAGAGCAAGCGATGAGCACCGTCGATCTCTCGGCGCATCTTCACCGGATGCATGCCGAGTCGGCGATGGTCTGCCGACTGGTTGAAGTTACCGGCACGATTCCAACGCGGCGAATTCTTCACGCACCGCGCAAGCAGATAGAGGAGATCTGCGGGGGCACGCGCAGCGTTGAAACGGTCGCGGACCTTCGTGTAGTAGTCGAGGTCACCGCGCCGTTGGCCGTTCCAGATCTTCTCGTACGCATTCGAGAGACTCGCCGGGTTGCTGAGGACACACTGCCAGACCGCGATTAGGGAGTCGAGACTGTCCGCAATAACGTGTCTGGCGCTCATGCCGGCACGCGCTGCCGCGATCGTGAGCGCAGCAGATCCGGCGAAAGGTTCGTAGAGTCGTCGCACTTCGCGTCCACGGACGACGGCGAGGATGGTCGATGCGAGGTTCCGCTTGCTGCCCTGATACGGTATCGGGTGCGGCAATTTCCCCATGATTATTGTCCCCTCAGGCGCCCGACGAGCTCGGTGAGGAAGTAGGCCCAGGTCATGCCGCGCTCGCTAGTAGATCTTCGAGCAGCCGATCAAGATCACCCTCTTCGTTGGGGCCGATGACAGCATCACGAAGCGCGTCGATCGCATCTACTGCGGCGCCAACACCGAGAGGATCAGCCGCGGACAGCTTGCGCACGAGCGCGCGCACGATCCGCTGATCGACAAGGTGGTTCGCGACGATGAAGATCACATCCATGCCGCGGGTCGGCGCGAACGTACGCATCTCAGCCTGGCCGATGATCGCCGGCGTGTAGTCAATCTCGGCAAAGATCGCGATCCGTGCGTGTGAGAAATCGACGCCGACCTGTGCGACCGCCATCGTTGCGATCAGCACGTTCGCCGAGCTCGCCCCCCATGCTTCGATGCGCTTCTCGCGCTCCTCAGGCGCAACGTCACCGTGGATCACGTGTGCTCGCTCGGGGAACTCCTTCGCGATCGCGTCGGCGTAATCCTTGTGCCAGGTCCACACCACGACCGGCTCGTTACGGCTGATCACCTTGGTGATCTCGTGCTTCACCGTGCTGAGCTTCGTCGAGGTGATCTGCCGCCGGTACGCGGCGAGGTTGCCCGCGGTGTTCGTGCGCTCGCTCTGAATCTTCGCCGACAGGATGTCGAGCCTACGGCGCGCGGCGTCATCAACCTCGGAGACCACGACCGAGCGCGTGATCGCCGGCACGTCCTCGGAGACGTCGGCCCATCGACGGCGCAGCATGATCTCGGTCATGCGCTCTTTCAGTTCAGCGCCGTGCGAGAGCCCGGTGTACACGACCCCGTAAGCGGTGTTCTCGGGCGCGCCGTAGCGCTGGCAGAAATCGTGGTAGCTGCCCCACCCGCCGGGTGCGACGAGCCCAACGATGTTCCACAGATCGGACGGCAGATCCCAGATCGGTGTGCCGGTCAGCGCGATCACGCGCTCCGCTTGCGTGCGCAGGTAGATCGCAGCGAGCGATCGCTTCGCGGTGCGGTTCGTGAGCACGTGGGCCTCATCGAACACGAGCGTGCCGATCTTCGTAGCGTTCATCCACTGCGCGATGATGTCGTAGTGAGCGAACACGATCGGCTTTTTCACGAGCTCAGGATCGAACTTGCGACCACGCAGCACGCCGATGTTGTCCGCGTGCTCCGGGAACACGCGCTTGAGCCAGCCAAGCCATACCCCACGCGTCGAGAGTGGTGCGACCACGACGAACGGGCCGCGCGCCGGGTCGTGGCACATGATGGCCGTAAGCGTGTTGTGTGTGACGATGCAGTGCTCGGTCACGTAGAGCTGATCCGGCGCATCTACAGAGATGCAGATCACCTCAGCCTCACCAGCGGGCTCGATGCTCGCAATGTGCCGCGCTGGCTGAAACTTTTCGCGTTGCTTGTAGCCCTTGCGTGCTCGGAACGGTTTGATGTTGTCAGGCATCGCGATCGTCAATCGATACGATGGCCGACCGATACGTGTCTCACCATCGTACATGTAGCGTGGTGCTTCGCGTGTACTCACACGAGCAACACCTCCAAGACTCTCGACGAGAAATCGTACTGCGTCACGCAGCTTCTCTGATGCAGATGAGAACGCAAGGGTTCCACCAGAGTATTCTCCGTCGGTATCGAGCAGCCCTTGAAGAAGCGCCAACCGATCCTCATTGTTCGCGAACAAGTAGCGATCAGGCACGAACTTCGACCACGAGTGCGTATCGAACAACCCCAGGCGAGTCAAAACTGACTTGAGCGGGTTTCGTTTCGACGTATCAATGCGAGATAGGCGCCACGTTGATGTACGGCCTACGGTATCCCCACGCACAAGGCGCACACCAGGTGGCAGCACCTTTGAAACCTGTTGAGGCGTTTCCTCGTCACCACAACAAAACGTGACGCTTTCACCAAAATAACCATCACCAAGCAAGACACCGAGCAGGTATGGATCAAGCGCAGGATCCGGGCATCCCCACAAATTGAGAGGCTTCACGAGTGGGATGCGCCACTGCATGTTGTTTGCAGCATCTCGCAGCTTGATGAGGTCACGCGTCCGCATCACACGATGAGGCTTGTGCCGATGCCAATCGTTGTGGCTCCACGTCGCCCACAGATGCTCGCCGTCAACAACAATTGATGTACCGTCAGAAAACGTCACACGATAGACGGGCAACAAACCTCGCGGGAACACGCCAGTGATAGAGTGTGCCTCACCGTCTGATCCCATGATCAGATCTCCGATCTTGGCCGCCTCAATCGGAAACCAACCTTGCGGGCCGAGTAACCGTGAACCAACAACCTGGCCTTTTCCAAGCCGCATGTCGTCGCCGAGCAACACGCCTTTGCGCGGCTCGATGAAGTCGATCGCCTGATGCTGCGTCGTACGTAGCTGGAACCCGCGGATCCCCGTCCAGATGTTGCGTGCGGCCCACGTTGTTTTCGGCGCGGCCTCCGCGAGCAGCGATCGCGCCGTCGGGTGATCAAGCAACGTGAGCAGCCCGCGATGCGCGATGAACCGTGCACCTTCAATGTGCAGCCCGGGCAGTCCGAGCAGTGGCTTCGCGTCCTCGACATCGACACGAAACCAGTCTTGCTTCGTTGGGTGTTTGGCGATCATTCAGCGTCGCTTCCTTCATGCCGCCGCGGTCGCAGCTTTGGGTGTGGCGGCCCGAACTCGACTACCGGTAGCGCGTCGATAGCAGGCATCGGAGTGCCCGTCGCGATGATGGCGTCGCGACGCGTTCGCTCAGCGTTTGTACGGGCAAGGATCTCGCGTGACTTCACTGAGAGCCTCGCGGTACGCTGTGCTCGCTTTCGAGGCTTCTTCGGCGTCACCCGTTGCGCTCATCGATAACGAACGCGTTTCCAAGACCGTGCCCGTTGATGATGAGGATCGGGCTACCGACGCGACGGCTCACCTCGTTGAACTTCTCCATCGTCGCCTGACCGAGATCGATACCGCACTGCAACGCGAGCAGGTCGAGGTAGATCTGGATGTCGGCGAGCTCCTTCGCGAGCGCGGGCCGCGCCTCGTCGAGCGACATGTCCCCGCGAAACACCGAGCCGTCGGGTTTCGAGTGCGCGGGCTCGCCCTTCGCGTTCTTGAACGTGGGGGGCCTGGCAATGCAGGCGTTACGAAGAACTTCAAAAGTCAGCGACATGTTGAGCACCCTACGGCGTGGGGCTGACAGCGATCATGTGCACCAACGGTAGCGTACTTGATCAACAGCTACGCTAGCTCGCAGCCTGTCAGCCTAGCAAGGTAGACTGCTCAACCGTCAGATGCCGATCTCACCTGTACACGCCGCGCAGCATCGCCTTCGGATCGGGCGGATCATGAACGACCCGCGGCAGAACGTGCGCGCGCGCAAGCAATCGCTGTGGAACTACATCCTCGAATACGAGATCCAGAGCGGCACACAATTCCTTGTGACGTCGGAAGGATCCTTGTACGCGGTGATCGGCTCCACCGGGCAGGTGTTGCAGCTTCCCCGCACAGGTCGCGGCGGTGACAAGTGGTTCAGCTACTTCCACACGCTCTACGGTATGAGCGAGCACGAGGATCAAGCGAAGTTCATCTACGACGTGCTGCGCCACTACGTCTACGAGCACGGCACCAAGGTCGAGCTCCGTCGGTTCGCCGTGTACTCGCACGAGACGCAGACGACGTACATCTCAGCGTATGACGGCAGGATGTTTCGCATCGCCGGTTCCGACGACATCGTGACGCTACCGTGCGGTGAGGATGGCGTGTTCTTCGCCGACGACGACAACGGGGTGCACTGCACGCCCGACATCGGCAATCACGGGATCCTCCTCGACAAGCTGACCGATCTGCACTTCGCCGCGTCGGGGCTCTCCGGGATCACGCCCGCACAGCAGAAGATGGCGCTCATCATCTGGATCTTCTCGCTCGCGTTCCCCGACCTCATGCCGACCAAGCCGATCCTCTTGCTCGAAGGAACGAAGGGGTCGGGGAAGTGCCTTGGACGCGGAACACCTGTGATGATGGCGGATGGGTTGATCAAGCCTGTCGAGCAAATCAGTGCAGGTGAGCAAGTCATGGGGCCTGACTCGAAGCCTCGCAACGTTGACGGGGTGACCGTCGGCCACGGACCGCTCTACCGCATCACCCCAACGAAGGGCGCTGCATGGGTTTGCAACGAGGATCACATCTTGACCGTGGTGCTCAGCGGCACGACGCAACATCCTGAGGATCGACACCAGGTGATTGATGTGCCGTTGATGCATTGTTACCCGTCAGAGTGGGGGACGAGCGTCAAGGGTCGTGGGTACGCAATGCAGCTGCGTACGCCAGTTACGTTCCCGTCGAGCGCTGTGCTGATGGATCCCTACTTCGTTGGTGCATGGCTTGGTGATGGCACGTGCGGTAAGGCTGAGATCACGTCGCCAGAGCCGGAAATTAAGGCTTTCTGCAAGACACTTGCAGCCGCATACGGTCTTCAGCTGCGTATGCACGCTGGTGCTGGATGCGAGGGGTTGTGCTTCACGACGGGCAACCAGACTGGACAAGCACGCGCAGATCGCAACCCGATCTTGAACTTCGTGCGAACGCTCATCGTCAACGACGAGAAGCGCATTCCACGTGAGTACCTCATCAACGATGAGCGCACACGTCTTGATGTTCTTGCCGGGTTGCTCGACACGGACGGGCACTACCAGGGGGGCTATGAGATCATCACGAAGTACGCCGGGCTTCGTGATGACATCTTGTTCCTTGCACGTAGCCTCGGCTTCGCCGCGTACTCCACCGAAAAGATCGGAACGATCAAATCGCTCGGGTTCAAAGGGCTCTACCATCGGATCACAATTTCAGGAGACCTTGATCGCATCCCGTGCAAGGTGCCACGCAAGCAAGCGAAGCCACGCGAGCAAGTCAAGAACGTGTTGCACGTTGGGTTCAAGATTGAGGCGATCGGCGAGGGTGATTACTACGGCTTCACGCTCGACGGTGATGGCCGATTCTTGCTCGGTGACTTCACGGTCACACACAACACGAGTGCCGTAGTTTTGTTGCAGCTCGCACTCATGGGGATCTCGCGACCGATGATCCTCCAGCGCAACAAAGAGGACGACTTCGGTGTGGTGTTGCTGCGCTCACCGATCGCGCTGTTCGACAACACCGACTCCTACATCGAGTGGGTGCCCGATGCGATCTGCGCGTACTGCACCGCGGGTGTGTGGACGAAGCGCCGGCTCTACAGCGACGACGAATCGATGACGATCAAGCCGCACGCGTTCATCGCGATCGCGACGCGCAACCCAGCCAGCTTCCGCCGTGATGACGTCGCCGACCGGTGCGTGATCCTGCGGCTCGATCGGCGCGAGGCGTTCACGAGCTTCCAGCAGCTACAGCAAGGCATCCTCGACGATCGCCCGCGCCTGTTCGGCGAGTACCTCTGGTACGTGGGGCGGATCATCGAAGAGCTACGCGCTGACACCTTGGCGGGCACCATCGCCGGCGATTCGACGCACCGTATGGCCGACTTCGCAGCGCTCGGCTCCATCGTCGGGCGCGTGCTCGGGTGGGAGCCCACGGTGGTTGCCGAGCTGATGCTCGCGCTTCAGGGCGAGCGTGATGCGTTCGTGAACGAGGAGGATCCGCTCGTCGATCTGTTGCAGAAGTGGGTCGGCTACAAGGCTCGCGTGGGGCCGGGCAACGTGGGCCGCTTGGTGCAGGTGTTCCAGCTGCACGCCGAGCTCGAAACACTCGCGCAAGCCCACAGCATCCAGTGGAAGGATTCCGCGCGCTCACTCGCGCAGAAGCTGCGATCGACGCACATCGAGCGTGAATTTCGCGTCGAGCAGGTGAACGCCGGCGGCCACAAGTCGTATCGGTTCTGGCGGCACAACGACACAAAACTAGCGTTGGTTGAATAGGAGGCTAGGCATTTGAACAAGTTGATGCGCAGTGATGCGTTGATCGGGCTTGAGCTCGATGACGTTCTTGAAGGGAATGAGAGTGCTCCATCGCAAGATCCTCCTGCTGCATGGCATCGGCACATGACTCTCCCAGCGCTTACCGGATTTGAACGTGCGGCGGTCCTCGCCGCGTGGGGGGTGGCGCCTGCGTTCGATGCCACGCCGGCTGACACGACGGCTGGCACCAACGAAGCCCTTCAGCGCGACGGGTTCAAGTTCAAAATAACAATCATAGATGCCTATGAAAACGCCTACGGTTTTTGGGTTCGTTGGAAATGCAGCTGCCGTAGTGATTGCAGCTACGCCAACGGCGCAACCGCCAAAGAAGCCGCCAGGAAAGCAAAGAAGTCTAGTGATGAGCACCGCCACAAAAAACCTGTTGGGTGGGTGCCCGGTATCACTCCGACCATGCTGGAGGTTGATCGTGAGCGCCGCAAACGTATTGTAGTTTGCGAGACGGTGGCTGCAATCACGCCGCACTTACGCGCGGTGACTAAGCGCCGCGTACCGGCCCGTCGGTGTATTGTGCTTGTAGTTTGCGAGACGGTGGCTGCAATCACGCCGCACCTACGCAGGGTGACCGACGAGCACCCCATCAGGCTATCGGGGCACTCCAACAAGCCCAAAGCGCTGTGTGGTCGAGAGATCAACTGGGATACCAAGTTGCCGCTGTCATCGGCGCGATGCGCGCTGTGCCTCAAGGCCGCCCACGAGGCTGTCAGCCCCACGCGGTAGAACGGTTGCGTGCCGAAGGTACAACGCCGTAAGCCGCCCAAGCGCAAGCAGCCCGTCAAGGTTGACGACTGGCTTGCCGACAAGGAGCTTGCCGAGCTCGCGCTGATGATCGACGAGTACAAGCTCGACAAGAACAAGGAGGGCTGGTTCACGCTACCGTGGCGCGATGGGTTCAATGCTGCAAGCCTCGCGATCGCCGTGTGGCAGCGCACCGTCCCACAGACTCCGCGCCCGGAGATCAACGCGTTCCTCTACGTCATCCCGTTGATCCAGGTGCGCAATCGATCGCGCTGGACCTACGAGCGCATCGACGAGGTGTTGAGCACCAGCCAGCATCACACTGGGTTCGCAACGATCCGTGTCGGGCTTCGGTGCGCGCAGATCTCGATTGCGAGATCTGACGGTGGAGGGCAGGTCTACAACGATCTACTCAAGCAACTCGACGAGACGGTACTGGAGAACGAAGTCATCCAGCACCGTTGCCACGACGTGACCGGAGTAAATCCCGGCCTTGTCGGCGACGTAAACGATCGGCTGCGACGCGCGTTCGTGATCGCGTGGCGGCGTGGGCTCTACCACGCGGCATACGCACTACCTCAAGCGAAGGATCTCTAAGATGGCACTGGGAATTTACAACACGATCATCGTTTACGACGTCTACGTGGTTGCCGAGTCGCCCGAGGCTGCACGAGCTGCGGCGCTTGAGCTGATCACATCGGATGCGCTACCGCCGTCAGAGCAGATGGTGCTGGCGGTCGCCAAGGAGGCGCAGATTCGCGCAGCGTGGCGCGGCGAGTCGCCGATCGTTGGCGCAGACGTCTCCGACGCTGACTTCGAGCGGGTCAAGGGCAAGACCGTGCTCGACGCGTACAACATGCTTCACACCAAGCAGCCCGAGCCCGAGGTCGAAGCGTCGCCGGCAAAGAAGGAAGCAAAGAAGTGATCACGAAGCTCTACCTGGCTGGCGCATCAAGCGAGCTCGATCGCGCGAAGATGTGGGCGCAGAAGCTGCGCGACATTGACATCATGCTGACCTCGACGTGGGTCGACGTGATCGGACGTATCGGCACTGCAAACCCCGCGAACGCCACGATCGAGCAGCTCACTGCGTGGACCTTGCGTGATCTCGCCGAGGTGGCCGAGGCCAATATCTTGTGGCTGCTGCTCCCCGCGCTCGGGGTCAACACCGTCGGCGCGTACATCGAGCTCGGGTATGCGGTCGGGCAGCGGAACTACATCGTGATGTCCGGGCCGCACCGCCCGATCTTCACGCCCGCACTGGCAAACCAGCACTTCGAGGCGGACACCGACGCGTACAACTTCATCAGCAAGATGAGCGCACAGCACGCGCGGAAGCACGTTGACAACCACCTCGCGGAGCACCGGAGTAGGACGCGCGAACCATGATCGCGGAGGTGCTCGGATCGTTCGTGAGCATCCTCCTCCTGTTGTCGGCGATGGTCGTCCGACCCGCGCGCGCAACGTGCCCTGAGCCTACCCGGATGTGGTACGTCGAAGGCATCCCGCGATCGGGCGTGTTCACCTGCAAGCGCACGCCGACGGGGCACGAGAACGACTCACCAGAGCGCCCGGGGCGCATCACGTCGCGCATCTACTGCACCGGCGGCTCACTGCCGATCGTCGTCAACTTCCGCACCGTCGGATGCCAGAGGAGGTAACATGTCGAGCGAAGTAGCTGAGCTTTTACTGGGTGCTCATGAAGCCAGACCGACACACTGGGTACTGGCTGTTGGTGACTTTTTCAAGGTTGGCAATCGGCGCTACAGGATCACGCAGGTCACCGATGAAGGGCCTAACGGTGGTGCGATCTACGGCGTCCTGCTTGATCGTGGCTGTGGCTGCGCATGCTCAGTCACTCAGCCCAAGTTGAATTGGTCGGCAACGTCAGCTGATGATCTGCGCAGCCACAACACCGCCGAGCTTGTGCGCATGCCTGAATTGATCATGGAGCTGTGCCGTATCGAGGGCGTTCGTACCGCAGGCGGCACCCAAGTTGAATTGGTCGGCGACGTTGCGCCAGCTGGATCGAACCTGAGTGAGCTGTACCCACGTGAGCTGTACGTTGGCGAAGATCGGCTGTACGTGGTCATCGGTATCTCGACAGATCTGCGCCGCCCATTCCGCGTCGAGATCTGGGATGCACGCGGACGCATCACACCAAGCAAGTCACTCGTGCCGAATCGCGCAGCATCGTTTGATGAGGTGGTGTCGCTTGTGCGCGTGTTCGCAGCTGGTTTCTTGGCTGGGCGGGTAATCTCGCCCCCGTGATAGCTTCGTTGGATGGCAACACCAAGTGACCGCCAAGCCCTGCTACTGCTGTACCTGCCCTGAGATCTACGGCGGCTCGGATCCGTACTGCCGCAACCACGGCCATGCCGGCGTCCGCCGATGCGTCACGCACTCGAGTAGCGATCGAGGTCAGGGCGTCTGTGAGGGTGGCAAGCTCCTCGCCACCGTGCAGGAGGTCCGCGAGCTGCGGAAGTCGTGGAGCGAAGCCGACCGCCACGTCCGCGGCGAGTTCCGCACCGTCGGGTGCCAGAGGAGGTAACATAGGCTGTCAGCCCCACGCGGTAGAACGGTTGCGTGCCGAAGGTACAACGTCGCAAGCCGCCCAAGCGCAAGCAGCCCGTCATGCCAGTGCGCGATCGGCATTGCTGGTTTCAGGCCGTGGCTTCCGGTGGCCGGCAGCCCAAAGTGAATTGGCCAGCAACGCTGGATAACACTGACGATCTGCGCAGCCACAACGCCGCCGAGTTTGCGCGCATGCCTGAATTGATCGTGGAGCTGTGTCGTATCGAAGGCGTTCGTACCGCGCCAGTTGGATCGAACCTGAGTGAGCTGTACCTACGTGAGCTGTACGTTGGCGAAGATCGACTGTACGTGGTCATCGGTATCTCAACAGATCTGCGATGCCCGTTCCTCGTCGGGATCTTGGATGCTCGCGGACCAAGCAAGGCACTCGTACCGAATCGCGCAGCATCGTTTGATGAGGTGGTGTCGCTTGTGCGCGTGTTCGCGGCTGGTTTCTTGGCTGGGCGGGTAATCTCGCCCCCGTGATAGCTTCGTCGGATGGCAACACCGAACGAGAACGTGCTGACCCTTCGTGCGTACTGGAAGGCCGCCAACGCGGTTCGGCTCCCCGGCGGACGTAACGACATGCTGATGGGTGCTGCTGACCTCATCCAACCGCTCGCCAATGCGATGCGCGCGATGAAGGAGCTCGTCAAGGCCGCCGCCATGAACCCGCACGTGCGTGCGCAGGTGTTCGCGGCGAGCTCAGTGTTCGAGCAGGCGCTCGTAGGTGAGGGGACCGACACGACGACGAAGGTGTTCGCGGCAGCTCGCGGTGGTGTTGCTGCGGCCATCCTACAAGTGGCTGACGCCGATCAGCGCCCGCCCCGGCAGATCATGCTCGACGAGATCTGGAACGCAGGCGTGGGTGGGCTGTTCTCGCCGAGTGACCGATCGGGTGTGACGTCGTGGCTGCACTCGGCCTCGGTATCGGCCGGCGCGATCAACGGTGCGATCGCAGGTGACCCAAACCCAGGCGTGGTCGCGGCGGCGCTGCGGATCTTTCGTGACCTCGCGTTGCCGGTCATCTGGCTCGAATCGGCGTCGAGCTTCCGTACGTTCGAGCAGCTCGACTCGCGGCTCGCGACGACGGTGTGGAGTCACAGCCAGGTGGCCGACCTGGCCTCGCGGCTGACGCTCAAAGCGCTGTCAGCGTCGGCGGCGGGTCGTGTGGGTACTGACCTCGCCATGCTTGCCTCGCTCGCGGTGCAGTCGTTCCTGACCGGCAACGGGATGAACGTGCCGACGGTACCGCCCAAGCGGAAGCCCTGGTATCGCCACCCCGGCGTGATCTCGGCTGGGATCGTCGGGATCGTCGGCGGCGCCGTGATGCGCGCCCGTTAAGGGAACGTCTCTTCAAGCCAGCGCTTCAGTACGGCCGACTCAGCCCACAGCGCGTTGTGCTCGACGGGCGGCACGTGCTTCTCGATCAGCGTGAGCGCCTCGGTGTTGTACCACTCGTGGTGGTTCCAGTGCGCTTGCAGCATGGTGACGAGCGGGTCTCTGAAGTGGCCGTAGCCACCCGCCCACGCGTGAATCACAAGGTTGTCGGGGGAGGCAGCCTGCACCTCGCGCCAGCGCTTACCGACGAGCTTACAGCGCGTGATCATCACCTGGCGCATGGTGGTGGCGGTGAGGATGAGGAGGTAGTCAGCGACCAGGTTTGGCATACTTACACGGGCAACGTTATTGTTTTCGTTTTCACAAACTATTTTAAGCTCTACCCATTTGAAATTAGAATATAAGCCTTTTTCATGAAGAGGTCCTCTAAAAGATTGCTGAAAAACAAAAGTAGTAACGTTGCTCGTGTAAGTATGTGATAGCCCCGACTCAATGGTAATCCACGATGCATCTGGCGTCGTTTTTCAGATCCAAACCTGTGGCGACCCTACCAGATCTGCTCGGCTACGGTGCGTTGGCTGATAATCAGGCTTGAAATAAGCATGGCGCCGTGCTTCATTCGGTGCATATGAGCAAGCACTCGGCCCCAAAAGATGACGGAAGTGTCACCGTTAAGGTCTCACTACCCCGGCCAATTTATCAGCTGCTGTCTCGGATGGCTAAAACCATCGGCATTTCCGACCGCGCAGCGACTCGGATGTTTCTCGGGCAGATCAGCGCACTGCTCGAAACCGGGCAGGGCGGATTCCTTGGCCCGCAGTGGGGGCGCGAGCTCAAAGCTCTGCGTGAGGATAACTTCGGCGCCATCAACGCCGGGCCGCCGATCGATCTGTTGCTGCTGCATCGAAGCACCAAGACGAGGAGCGGCTTTGTGGGCGTGTACATGAACGGTAGCGGCTTCCGCGCGATGGCGAGGATCAAAGGCAGCGAGATCTACGTGGGGCAGTTCGATTCTGCCGAGGAGGCTGCGTGGAAGCGCCGGCTCTACTACAAGGAGCACCGGCTACCGTACGGTGAGCTTGAGATCGACATCGCGGCGTGGCGCGCACGCGGCGAGAAGGGCACCGACGAGGAGCTTGCCCGCCTGATCCTTGAATACTCGAAGACGGTCAACACCTCGCACGTGTACGAGGATCCGTACAGTGACGTCACCGAGCGTGACGGGGCGGTGGAGGCATGATCGTGATCACTGCATCGAACATCACTGACGAGCAGATTGCCGCACTCGCAAAGTGCAAGGCCGCGTCGTGCTTCGCGTTCCGCGGTCCTGTGTTGACTGACGAGGTTACAAGGCTCACCTATCTCGGCACATCAAACTACGCCATTCGCGTTGCCCTTGCGGATCTGACGCTGGTTGGATTCATCGCGCGTGCTCACGGCGTGTTGCGTCTGACCACGACAGGCGAAGCGCTACTCACCTCCGTCATCAACGCCCGGAGCGTCAAGTGAAGATCTCGAAGCGTACGCGAAAGCAGGCCGCAATGATCTGCGCGCTGTGGGCGAGTAGTGACGGCAAGTTCGGCAAGGGGGAAGCTGTGGCCTGCCTTGAACTCGCTTGGCACGGCATGGGGAGGTTGGTGGCGGATGCTGCACATCGGCACGCGCTGGTTGCGGAGAGGCTATACGGAGCAACCTGGCGTGACGCGCTCGCAGAGGCCGAGTCCCTCCTCCGCACCGGGTGGTGTGGCTGATGAGGTCAGCTAAAAACCGGTGGAACACGGTCGGCCGATGGCGAGCTGAGCATATGAGCTCGTAGGACTTCCAGCTCTGCTCAAGTCTTCGAGCCGGCGACCGCGTTGACGATTGCGAGGACGATCCCGATCGCCACCATCACCGTGAGTACCTTCGCCCAGGCCGGCAGCGCAGTGCCAGCGTCCTTCAACTGAAGGCTCTCCGACGCGCACCCGGTGCAACCGAGCTCGATGCCGGCGGCTTGATGGTTGATCGTGTTGAGCGGACCGGGCTGCACGAATTGCGGCCCTGGGATGTATGGAGCTCCGGTCTCGACCTGCGGAATGTTCATGCGCTGAGCGTATCGCACATGGCGAGGTGGCTCCAAGCGTCTAGGAGCGGACGGATCCACGCGACGACATCGCGCACACCTCAGAAGGAACAGGGGCGACCCACCACGAGGGGGGCCAAGAGTGGGTCGCCTAAAATCACGTCACCGGCGTCGGGACAGCTTCGCGATTCTGTTTCTCGTTCTACGGCAACATGCCGGGTTACCGCAAATCTTTGATCAACCTCGATAGTTGAAGGATGGATCGATGTCATCCGCCCCCGCGTTGATCTTCGCTGGCGGCTCAGCGTTCATGCGCCGGCGCTCCATGCCATCACACTCGCGCGCGAACGCTTCGAGCTCGATGCAGAGATCGTGATCGTTCGTGTCGAACGCAGGAAGTGACGGGATCTTCGCGGCGACGCTACGAAGTGCGGCCACCGGCCAGCCGCGGATCATCTCGGGCGGAAGGTTCGCGACCGCGAACTTCAGCACCGTGAGTGAATCGTCGACAAGGGTGATGAGCTGTTGAGCATCCTTCGTGGCGCGCCCGAGGGCATCCGCACGAAGGGCGACCAGCTCGGCTCGCAACGCGGCGGCCTCGTTCTCGGCGGTGACGCGTAGCAGCTTGGCGGTTTCGTACTCTTCGAGCGACATCGTGATCTGACCTGAAGTTCCCATGGCGGCCAATGTACGGCGCGGGGCTGACAGGCTCGATCAGTCGAGGAAGATGAACTCGTAGCCCGACGTCTGAAGGAACCAACAACGTTCCACCCCCCACCACGATCGGCAGAACCGCGTGGTCGGGTCTGTTCGCTGAGCGTCGCGTAGGTAGCTGCGTGTGGTCTCACCCTCGTCAAGCAACGGTGTGATGTCGACGTGTGCGAGGAAGGCGATCAGCGAGACCTCTTCTGCGCAGCTCATCATCGCTTGCCACAGCTGTTCGTTGGTTGCGCTTGCACGACGTACAAGGTCGCACTGGCCGACGTACTTGTTTGATGGAAGCACAGGCGTTGCGTGACCCGATCTAGATGGTGGGGTCCAGCTCGTGCGACTTGGCCTTGTCGACCAACGTCAGCAACGACCTCAGCTCCCAAATGACATCGCTACTTCCCGCTGAGACGAACTGCACACCGCCGAGGACGACAAGCTGATCCAACGGCATGTTCGTCAACAGCGGCGCGACGTGACGCGCGAAGGAATCATGAACGGTCTCGAAGTCGTCGCGCATCGTGGTGCCGATGTGAATCGACCCGACCGGCGGCAGCGCGATCCCCTGAGCCTGCAACCGCTGGTGACTATCGGCCTTGAGCCGAAACGACAACCCATCTTCTTGGCGCACGACCTCGATTGTGATCGGTGATTGAGCGCTCGGGTATCGAAGCGGCGCCGGCGATCGCAGCGCCCCCTCACTCGGATCGCGGTCGAGAAGAACACGGGACACCTGGGTCTGAGCAGTGTGCACTTCGCGACGTTCGCTGACCCCCCGCGTGTACCTCCCGGCCCCTACTGCTCCGTAGGCGCAGTCGGGCTCCATGTTCCTGGCGGCTTCGAGTTCTTGGCGCTTGTTCATGTGATCCTGCTCGTCGAGCAAGTCGCTGAGATCAGCTTCAATGTTGGGCATCAGTCCTCGGGCGCGATGGTGGGATGCCCATGCTCGGGCGCCGTGGAGCCGACGTATTCGAGCGTGATTTGCATGACACCGGCAATGAGCGGGGTGACCACGAGCATACACAGCCCGATGACAACCATCGAGAGCCCATCGAACGGAAGATCGAACGGGAGCGGATGATCGATCCAGCCCGCGCCGAGCGTGAGCAGGACGCCGTACCAGAAGCCTGTACACGCCGAGCAATCCATGAATCGTGCGAACGTTGGCGGGTAGCGACTCCACAACCACGAGGTCAGGAGCGCGCGTGTGCCGAGGTAGTAGAGCGCGCCGCAGAGTAACGCGAACAAGAGCAAGGTCTGCATTAGGTCACGATCTTTCGTCCAAGCAGCCCGGCGAGGTTCGAGACTTCCTTCGGCCCCTTACCGTCGAGATCTTCCACGAGCTCCTCGGGCAGCTTGTCGGTCTTGCCGATGTCGCGATCGAGCCCGGTCGCCTTGGCGCTCCATCGGCTGCACAGGTAGTTGTGCGCAACGAGGTCACCGACCGGATCGCCGTTGGGCTTCCGGCCGTGCGAGCAGCGGATCAACGTGCCGAGCGCGACCTGATGATCGGTCGTGTCGATCATGTGCCGGATGTTCTTCACCTTGAGCGACTCCTCACCTTGTGGGTCGTCTTGCGCGATGCCGATCGCGGTGGCGAGGTCACGCTGGCGAGCTTCAGTCCAGAACGCGGTGGCTGAGCCTGAATGCTTGCAATTCCAACAACCTTGGGTTCGCGAGAACGTTCGATCCTTGGGCGTAGCGATGTGTGTGGTCACAACCCAACGAGTAACCGTCCGTATGGGCTACGTCAAATATTTGACGCCACCCGAGCACGTGGCCATCATGCACGTCAATGGCAGGCGGACGCCCGATGCAAACAGCTCCTCGATCCTTCGATGACAGCAAGCTCGCTGCGATGGTGGAACCCCTGGCCGTCCGCGTGGACCGGCTCAAGGGCTCCTCTCGCACGCCGATCCCGATGCCTCAACCCGAGGGGGAGGACACCGCACCAGGCACTAACTGGACGAAGGAAGACCTCCGCGGGATCGAGAGCTGGATCGTGACTCAGTGGTCCGGTGGGGGCCTCTACGAGATCACGGTCACCGACTCGTCGGTGCCCCAGCCGCTCGTCATGAAGTGGCAGCCGTTCTGGGATCCGAAGGAGTACCCCGAGCGCGTTCCGCCGCCACTCGCAGAAGCGCGAGCGCAGCAAGCGTCCACCCCTCAGCAGATCACTCAACCGCCCACGATGCAGGTGCAGCGCCCCATGTCCTTCCCCAACGGTCTCCCGCAAGGCAACTCCCCCATCTACACCCAGCCGGTAGCGTTTCAGCAGCAGCAGCCGGGCTACTACCCAATGCCGAACCCGCCTCCGGTGGGGACGCCGGCGTGGTCGCAATGGCAGGCCGAGGCGGACAAGCGCAAGCAGGAGGACGAGCTCAAGGCCCTGCGCGAGCAGAACGCGCAGCGTGAGCGCGAGGTGACCGAGGCACGGCACCGGGCCGAGCTCGACCGGATCCGGACCGAGAACGACGCGAAGGCGGCGGCGCAGCAGCGCACCGTCGACACCCAGCTCGCCGAGATGCGCAGCATGATCTCGGGGCTCACGACGTCGATCAAGGAGGCCGCCACCATGCGCCCGAGCGGCCCCGACCCGGCGATCGAAGCCCTGCGCGAGCAGAACAAGCTGCTCGCCCAGCAGGCCACCGACGAGAAGCGCGAGCGTGAGGCCGAGCGTCGGGATGCACAGCTGCGTGATCTGGTGAAGTCGCAGACCGACGAGTCGAACCGGCGCATGGAGATGTTGCAGCGCCAGCACGAGCAGACGCTCGCGACGATGCAGACGCAGCTCGCGGCGGCGGCGAGCAGCAACAACAAGCCCGATCAGATGCTCTCGTTCATGCAGGAGCAGACGCGTCAACACAGCGAGGCGCTCAAGGAGATCGCGCGCTCGAACCAGGCGACGATCGATCGCATGCAGACGTCGATGATGAACCCGCGCGACATCCTGATGCTGGCCAAGGAGTCGGCGAACGGCGCCGAGCAGGCGACCGAGCGCGTGACGAATTTCTTCGGTAAGGTCGTCGAGATGCAGCAGCGCGTGACCGAGAACGCGTTGCAGATGCAGCCCGGCGGTTCGGGCGTGATCGACGTCGTGCGTGATGGCGTCTCGTCGTTCAAGGAGCTGGCTGAGAAGTACGTCGGCGCCAAGTCGCAGTCCGAGCGGTTCGCGTACCAGGCACAGGCCCAGGTCGCTGACGCGCAGGCGCGTGGGATCGAGGCGCAAGCGTATGCGGCAAACGTCGCGGCGAACCCGCAGGCGCCGATGCCTCCGCGTATCGAGGCGCTCGCCTCCAGTGGGCTCGGCGGTGGTACGGTGACGCCGATCACCGCGGCGCGACGGAAGAAGAAGCGGAAGGCGGCCAAAGCCGCCATCAAGCAGGGGCTCGCGCCCGCGACTACGAGCTCGATCGTGAAGCGGCTCGGTAAGACCGACGACGAATGGTTCGGCCCGGTGCTGATCGAGGAAGTCGAGAGTCTTCGCGAAGGTGTCGCGCACTTCGTCGAGTCGCTCTCGATGGACCCCGTGCGGCTCGACGAGAAGACAAAGCAGCCTGAAGGTGTGAGCCCGGCGATGGCATGTCAGGGCATCGTGCAGGCGGCGCAGATGGTCATGCAGCAGGGCGTGCAGGTCCCCGTCATGCAGGAGCTGCTTTTCCCGGAGCGGTTCGCCGACTTCGTGGACGTGTTGCTCCCTGACGCATCGCAGAAGTTCCGTGATGATGTTGTCGTGGGTGTGATCGAGCTCCTCCAGAAGCTCACCGGGCAGGCAGCGACACCAAAGCCGCGCGCGGGTGAAGAGGGCACCGAAGGTGACGACGAGGACGACGAGGATGAGGACGACGAGGATGACGACGACGAGGACGACGAGGACGACGAGGACGACGAGGACGAGCTCGTGATGGCGCCCGTGAAGAAGCCGGCACCCAAGCCGGCGACGACGTAAGGGCTGTCAGCCCCACGCGCTACAACGGGGGTATGGCAACCCCTCGTGACCCGTTCCCGCTCGCTTGGCCTGAGGGGTGGATCCGAACGAAGTCGTTCACGCGCACGAGCTCGCGGTTCGCGCGTGGTTATGGCCTCGCCCGTGACGCGGTTCGCTACGAGATCGCACGCATTCGCGGCGCGAACATCATCGTCACGAGCAATCTGCCCTTGAACAACAAGGGCACACCAGACGGTCGTGCGGAGGCGTCACGGCTCGCGGATCCGGGTGTTGCGGTGTGGTGGATGCAGAGCGGCAATGTCGAGCGCGTCATGGCGTGCGATCGCTGGCTCACCCCCGGCGAAAACCTGAAGTCGATCGCGAAGTCGCTAGAATCGTTGCGTGGCATCACACGGTGGGGTGCGAGCCAGGTCGTCGATCGCGCGTTTGAGGGCTTCCGTGCGTTGCCTACCGGGTCGGCGCCGGTCGAGAAGATCGATTGGTGGGTGACGTTGGAGATCGACAAGGAGTTGTTCGAGCTCGAATCCGAGGATTTGGGCGCGATCATCAACAGCCGCTACCGCAAGCTCGCCAAGATCGCACACCCGGACCATGGCGGATCCACCGAGCAGATGATGCTCATCAACGAAGCATTCGATGACGCGAAGAACTACCTCGCCGTGACCACGGTGAAGGAATGATCACCTTCGTCTTTCAGGCGCTGATCACGCTCGCCACGTCGGCGATGGTGTTCATGCTGATCGGCCCCGGGCTCTACCTGCTGATCGGTGGCGTCATCACCGTGGTCATCCTCGGGCTGCTCGCCACCGTCGCAGCCCGTGACATCCTCAACACGGATCCTGAGATCGCACCGGAGCCGTACTGGTTCGTGTTGTCGTTCGCACTCGGGATCGTACTCGGCCTGTTCTGGCCGCTCGGGCCTATCGCCGTCGCGTGGAACGGCGCGTACCGCCGCGTGCGTACCGACGAGCGCCCTTGATTCCCGCGAGTCCCGTCGAGCGTGCATCGAAGATGCGCAGCAACGTGAACAGGCTGATCAAACCCGACGCGAAGAACGCGCCGGCGAATGCCTGCCGGGCGGGGACGCCGACCACCATCATCGGCGGTCCGATCATAATCGTCCGCGCGAGCGTCCATCCCATCAACCGGATGCCCGAGCCTTTGTCCCTTTCGAGCACACTCGCGGCGGTTGCATACGTGGGCAATGACGGTTGAGCCATCTCACGAGACTACAAGGAGCCCTGAAGTATGAGCAAGTTACGATTGGCGATCGGTATCCCGGCCTACGGTGGGTACATCTCGATGCACCACGCGCGCATGTGGATGGAGTTCGGGAACACGCTAGGTGGCTCGCATGAGCGGTTCGAGCTCGTCGCATTCGATACGGCCGACATCAACGGTGTGGATCAGGCCCGCAACTACCTCTTCGCACGCTCGGTCACCGCGGGCGCGGACTGGTTGCTGATGGTCGACGCGGACACCTGGGTCGAGCCGAGCGGCCAGGATCAGCAAGCCGGCACCGACGCGGGGTTTCTGCTCCTCCGCATGCTCTCCGACGCCGATCGTTGGGGGGCATCGGTGGTGGTTGCACCGGTGGCTCGACGGCAGGCGACGATTGTCGGCGACTACGAGCAGATGATCTACAAGGCTCAGATGCAACGTGAGCACTTCATGGATGAGGGTGCCCCGTACGTGTTCGGCAAGCTCTTGCCGTTCAAGCCTGAGCAGCGCGGGCTCGTCGAGATTGATGCGGCGGCGACCGCGGTGTTCGCGTTCAACGTGCAGCGTGCCGTGAAGCACGAGGCGCTGTTCAAGTTCGCCGGTGGGCTCTCCGAAGACATGGAGTTCTGTCGGCAAACGCGCGCGAACGAGGGCACGATCTTCGTCGACACCCGCATCCGTACCGGGCATCTTTCACGGCCATTCCCCCTCTACAGCGTGGGCTAGATCATGAAGCGCAAGAAAAACTCACCGCCACTCTCGAAGCTGCAAGCAAACCAGGTGCGCGTGGGTAACCGTGTCGTGCTTACTATGGACGCGGCGAAGCGAATCACGCTCAAGCCGAACAAGGCGTCGCGGCGCATGGAGCGCAAGCGCGCGTTCCGCAGCCAAAGCACCGTCGACATCCAGCTCAACACAGGCCGCGAGCACCGCGCGTTCACAGCTCAACAGAAGGCGGCACCGCCACCCAAGCTCGATGAGGATGGGCTCCCTACGGATCGCCCGCTCGTGCTTGATCAGGATGATGATGTCGAATAACGACGCCCTCAAAGTCCCCGATGGCTGGAGGATCCAAAATGACATCTATGGGCGCGACTGCTCTATCGTGACGTCGCCTGCCCATTGCATGGCCACGATCGACTGGGAGCGTCGAGGGTTTCGCGCGGGCATTACCACGATCGGCAGCTTCAAGAACAAGAGATCGGCGGCGTTCATCGGGCGTGGCTGGAAACAGAAGCTCGTCAATGCCGCGGTTGCGTGGCTGCGCAAGTTGGGATAGGTCAACAGATGGCTGAACCACACACCATCTGCGAGTACAACCACTGCCCGCAGTGTGATGTATGCGCCGGCCCGCAGGAGTTCACGATCGCGGAGGGCACCGCGGGGAGCATGCGCATGATCCCTGCAATCTGGATCTGCCCAGGCTGCGAGCTCTTCCTTCACGTGCCTGGTCGCGGATGGTTCATCAGCTACGCTGACATCGATCGGCGATCGAAGGAGCTGCTCGCGGCAAACCCGGACCTTGCAAAGCAGCTCGATGCTGCAAAACGGAAGGCGAAGAACTAGCTGCGTGCGTCTTCGCGGATCAGCTTGAGCGTGCGGAACACGGTCAGCATTGCGGAGACCGCAACGGCGGTCGTCGACACGACGGTGAGCGCGAACACGCGATCGTTGTGCGCGTTCATCATCGAGACGACATCATCGGTGGTCGCCGGCACGGCGTCGCCGAGCCCGAGCTTCGCACGCAACGCTGAGAACAGCCCGCGCCCGCGCCGGCGCCCGCCGAGCTGCGTGTCGTGGTAGTAGCCACCCTCGCCGCGCTCGTTCCACATCGGATCATCGTTGAGGTAGCTCGGCTGCGCGCGACCGATGCGCAGGTTACCTGTGACGCGACCCGCGGGGCTGTACTGCGTGAAGGTCGGATCGGGGTTGACGATGATCATGCGATCAGCCTACCACCGGCCCGCGGGTTCGATCACTACTTGCCGAGCGAGCCGGCAATCAGCCCAGTCAGCGTCGCCGTGATGAGCGCGATGCCTCCGATCAACCCGATGATGTCCCAGCGAATCCGCGCGCGTGTGTTGATCGCGCCGAGCGGTTGCTGGTTGAGTGTGCCCCAGAGCCGAACGTTGGTGCCTGCGAGCTGCATGGTGGTGGTCCCCGGTGCGACGCCGACGGTGTTGGTGAAGTGCATCATCGACCGGCCTTCCGTTGCCCCATACGATACCCGACGCCGCCGATCAGCGCGAGGATGCCGAGCCCGGCGAGCCACGGCGCCCATGGGTTGCGTAGCGCGTAGATGTAGCCGTCGAGCAGTGGCACGGCCTTCGCGAGCCCGATGCTCCCGCTACCGCCACCGCCACCGCCACCGCCAGAGCTTGGGGTCATGTTCGTGATCGTCTGGACCCGTTGCATCAAAGTCGGGAACGCCGGGTCGTCGACAACCCGACGCACGGTGCCGATGTACGGATTCACGCGGCGGATGATCGCTGCGAGGTTCTGTGCGACCGCGGGACCCTGATTGATCAGGGTCAAGAGATCATCCGTTATGCCGCGCAGCTGCGCCATGGGCTCAGCGATTCGCCTTCGGGCGGCTGTACTTGTAGGCCCCGAACGCGCCGATCGCGAGAAGGCCGATGCCCCACCATGACTTGTACCAGGCCGAGCTCGCGGGTTGCGTTACGGTGATGCTCTTGTCAGGCGTTGGCTGCTGCACGCTGGCACCGGGCGGTGTGTTCGCATGAAACCCCTGCCACAGCACCATCGTAGGTGAGGAGGTGTTGTAGAACGCCATGCAGACCGGATCGTTCGGGGTGGCGGTGCAATCACCGAGGCCGCGTAGCTGGAACATGTGCAGATCCTTCCGGGTTACTTCGAGGGGGCCGCGATGAAGAACTTGTAGAACCCGAACGCGCCGATCAGTGCGAGCGCGAGGCCCCACGTTGGCTTTTTGTACCAGTCTACAGGGAACAGCGCTGCGAAGACGCCCTGCGGCTGCGTGGCGGCCGGCTGATAGATCATCACGTTGCTGCTCGGCTGCTGCTGCTTGTACTTCACCGCGGCGGTGTTGATCGCGATCGTGAGCTGCGGCGCATACTGCGTGACGTAACTCTTCGCGGTGGAGTTCGTGGCGCCGACCATCATCGCGGCTTGCAGTGCGAGATACATCCAGCTCGGCAGCTGCTCGGTGATGATGCCGTGTGCGGCGCTCACCGCAACCATCGTTGAGTCGTTGAGCACGCCGTTGATCGGGCCGGGGTTGATGGCGGGGCGGCCCGACGAGATCGCGAGGTTGGTCAGCGCACGCTGCAACGTCTCGATGCTGGCGTTTGCTGCGTTGAGGCCGTTCAGGAAAGAAGGGCCGCGGAGCCCGTGGGTGGGGTTGACCATGAGCATCCCCAGAACCCTATCACGGGGTCTGAATTTACTTGCGCGAGAACGCGTAGGCGCCTGCGCTGACACCACCGAGCACGACGAGCCACCATGGAATCTTGAATGACACCAACGGTGGTGGCTCATCTTGATCTGGCGCCGGCAATGGCACCGGTGCATCCGGCATCGTGAATCGACCGCAAACCCAGCTCAAGTACGCGCCATACGCTTTCGTGGTTGGGTTGGCAGATCCTTGCGCGGCTGCTGTGCCGGGACCGCAAACGAGCGCAGGAAGATCGCGCTCCAAGACTCCACCGACCGCGCGCTTCATGCGCTCCCAAACGGAAGGCGGATCTTCGCTGACGAGCGTCAGCATGAAGGGGTACGGATTGGTCAGATCCTGAGAGACCGCAACGAAGGCGCTGAATGCTGCGCAATCATCCTTGTTGCGGTAGCTGCCAATCGTGCCTTTGCGTGTGAGGCAGCCCGCAGCGCATGCAGCAAATCCACCCCACGTGCCTTCAACTGCGGGGCATTGGCAGAGGGATGTCATGCAGAACTGAGGAACACCGCGGCCCGTAGTGATCTGTCCTGCGGCAACCGCACGCGAGAGTGGGTAGCCACCACTTGCGAGCCACGACGCCCATCCACCAGGTTCAGTCCGCTGCGCGTAGGACGGCTGAATCGGGTTGCGCACGAAGTTGACAAGGAACAACGCCATGTCGGGGACGATCGCGAGCATTTGATCGACGGACATTTTTCTTGCGAGCGCTGTCAGATCCGCGGTTGTGACGTAGCTGGCGCTCGTCCGCACGGCAGCGCGCATTCCACGCAAGATTGCGTCACCACCGGCAGCGTAGTTCGCCAAAGAGCTGTGTACGAGCGGGCGCGTGATAGGCCCGCTGTCCATGGCGCTCGGCCAGCCACCAGATCCGAACAGGTGAACTTGCGAGGCGAGGATGATCGCGAGCTCAGCATCACGCCGTTGCTCAGGCGTGGGTGCGTAGACGCGCTTGAAACGCCCCTCAGCCAAATCCTTGAGTACGAACGGGACACGATAGAACTCGAACACGCCGGGCGGTATGAAGCTGATCGGGTCTGTCACGCGCTTGCTGGCGATCGGATCGAAGTGATGCGCCGCCGCGTATTCACCCATCTCCTGGTGGCAGGCGTTGGGGCCGGTGACAGTATCCGCAGCGCAGGTGGGAAAAATGGTGGACGCTGCGCGAACCTTCGTGCGCCATGCCTCCTGCGCGGTGGTGTTTTCTTTCGCCCATGCCGCGCGGGCCACGCTATCGGCTGGGGGCGGCCAGTACGGATTGACCTCCTTGTAGACCGAGACGAAGTGGTGCTGCTGGATCGTGAAGCCCCCGCCGTGCTTGGGATCGAACACCGTTCCCGCGCCGCCTTGGACGAGCTCCACGTTGTATGTCGACTGCATCGCAGCCCGTGCCGCAGTGTTCCCGAGGCCAAAAAGGAGCATGGGTCAAGATCTATCACGCTGTGTTAGTTTCAAGACGTGCAGAACGAACGCCTCGCCTGGTTCTCAGCCATCAGCGGTCTCGGCCTCCTCGCGCTCGGTGGTGCGATGTACTACCGAGAGCGCAAAGTGCTCGCGCTCGCCGGCGTACCGGCGCACGGCATGATGGCAGGTCTCGGGCGCACGACGCGCCAAGCGCCGGTGATCGGCGCGTACAACGATGGCCGGATGAAAACGCAGATGCGTGCGAGCGCGGGCATGCCGATCGAGCAGCGGCTCGCGACGATCCAAGACCTCGTGCACAAGTCAGTGCAGGATCCGCAGATGCGCAAGCTCGCGCTTCAGATCACGGCGCAGTGTCAGGAGCGCGACAAGGCGTGCGAGGCGAAGGCGATCTACCGCGCGGTCAAGGGCCGCGTTCGCTACACCGGCGACATCGGACCGATCAAGCATCCAGGTGGCGGCGTCGAAGGCATCGACCTCTACCAGAGCGCGCGGCGCACGTGGGAGTTCGGTGGCGGTGACTGTGACGACAACTCGATCCTCAACGCGACCCTCCTCGCGCTCAACGGGCTCACCCCGGTGTTGCGCGTGGTCCGCGCGAAGGGTGATCCCGACTGGTCGCACATCTACGCGGGTTTCACCGACACCGGCCGGTTCGTCGCGCTCGACACCACGCTCCCAGGCTCGGACAAGTTCGGCATCGAGGCACGGTTCGCAAAGAAGATCGACTTTCCGGCGTGAGCTTGATCGTGCTGAAACCTGGCCTGCTCGTGTAGGCTAGCGAGATGTTCCAGCTCCTCGGCTTCTCTGACCCTGCACCCACCGGTCTCGACAGGGAGATCGACGGGTTCTTGCTCAAGGCGCCGAGCCCGAGCTCGTCGGACGTCTCGAACTTCCTCAAGCTGTACAGCAAAGCCGATCGCCCTGACGTGGCGCGACTACTGATCGCGCGCGGTGTCTCGGCGGCCACCATCAGCTCGTCGATGATGTGGCTCAGCGCGTCCGATCGGTACAACCCGGCGGGCCTGTTCGGCATCCTCACGATCGTGAGCGGCGCCGCGAGCGCGTACCACGGCTACAAGCGCAACCAGTCCATCGGTTGGGCCGCGTGGTGGTTCCTCATGGGCACCGTGTTCCCCGTCATCACCCCAGTGATCGGCGTCGCGCAGGGCTTCGGCCAGCGCAGGAGCGCGTAGTGGCGCGCCGTAAGAACCTCGGCTCGTCGGAGCGCGCACCGCTCGCGAAGCAGTTCGTCGGCTACAAGAAGTGCGAGCCGTGGACGAACAACATGAAGCTCTGCGTCGAGGGCAACACGCACGGCTTCACGGTCAACCTCGTCGTGGGCCGCAACAAGTTGCCGGTCTCCGTCGGAGACGCGCGCACGCCGACGGAGGCGTTCGCGAACGCGAAGAAGTTTCTGACCACGAAGATCTACAAGGGGAACAACTAGCCATGGCGAAAACCAACCTCGTGAGCGGCAAGCTACGTATCCAGGTCGCGTTCAACGATCGAATGGATCAGTACAAGGTCAAGCTCTGCCCATTCCCGAGCGCGCTCGCGAAGCACGGCCGGAAGAGCTACCCGTGCGAGACGGTCTCCGTTGGGTTGCCCGGCGCAGGGCCGCGGAGCCGTCACGGCAAGCGGCTCTCTGTTGATGATCCTCGTGCGATGATCTCGGCCGCACGCGCGGCGATCTCGTTCTCGTCGCAAGGCACGCAGGACTTTGCCGACTGGCGCGGTAACGGCGCTGTCGTGCGCCCACCCAAGCGCCGCAAGCGGAGCCGCTAGATGTTGATCACGCGATCCGGATCAGAAATGGCACCGAGCTGGAGCTTCGAGATCAGCTCGTCGCCCGACATCAACATCAACGCGCACGTGCAGATCCCGCGGAACACCGCGCTGCCCGTCATACCGGATCCCATCGTGGCTGAGCAGCAGCTCGCCGGCATGATGGATCTGTTCCAGTCGCCGCTCTGGCAGTACCGCAAGCCGATCGTGCTCGGCGGGCTCGCGCTGCTCCTCTTCGGTGTTGCCTCGGTGCTGCGATGAGCAGTCGCCGATGAGTGTTGCGCGGAGGAAGCGCCGACTGCGGGTAATTCAGGATCACCCAACGAAGTTCCCGAAGGGTGAGACGTTCCGCGCGTGCATGACGACGCGCGCGGGAACGAAGTGTCTTGAACCAGCACCGTCGATCGCCTCAGCGATGAGCCGTGCGAAAGAGGCGTGTACGGCGGGCACGTCAGTTGTGATCCGCGGGCAGTACACGAGCGACGGCACCAAGTGGAAGAACCACGGCGGACGCTTGGTCGCGTCTTGCGACGGCAAGCGTTGGCAGCTCTAGCGGCGGCGCAGAAGCACGAGCGCGAGCAGCCCGAGCAGCGTCCCGCCACCCGCGAGGATGAGCGCCCACTTCGGCATCATCGAGCCGATCTGCGGTAGCGGCTGAGGCATCGCTGGGTAGACGATCGTGCCTGGGCTCGGCTGATCCAGCGGCGGCGGTGTCGGCGCCGGCGGGTTGTAGATCTGCGGGTAGGCGGGCTCCGTCTGCGGTAGCTGCGAAGGCAGGCAGCTGGTGCCGGTCTGGAGGTAGCCGGCGGGGCACGGCTTGTCGTACCCGACGCCGCCGGTCGGCTGGTTCAGCAACGCGCAGCCGAACTCGGTCATGACGTAGCCCGTCGGGCATGACGACGCTGGCCGCCTTAGCCGCACCTCGCTCTGCCAGAGCATCATGTTCGACGTGTTGTGTGATGTGTCGACCTCGAACATCGTTGCCGGGCCGCTCAGGTTCCGCATCATGAACATGCAGCGACGCTACCACGCAGCCTGAGTTACGGGATCAGCCTTCGAGTGCGGCGCGCTCGGCGCTCAGGTCGCGGTTGTTCGCGAGCTCGCTCGTGAACTTGTCGGGGAACCTCGCGCGGAGCTTCTCGATGTTGCGATCCATGCACTCGCCGATCGTGAAACCCGCGGCGTGCAAGGTTAGCGAGACGTACCAGAGGATGTCGCCGCACTCCTCCATCACGTTCACCATGTCGAGGGGCTTCGCATAGATCAGGTGCTTCTTCACCGCGTCTTGGAGCTCGCCGACCTCGGTCGCGGCCCCGATCATCCCGTGAAGGATTCGCGCGAGCCGTGAATCGGCGGCGTCTGCACGATCAAGGTCGTGTGGGGTGACCCCAACCTCGCGTTGTCGGTTGATGTTCACGCAGTCCGGGGTGTACTCGGTGCGCAGCGCTTGCTGCTGGTACTCGTCGTTTTGCATTCGACGACGATACGGTGCGGGGCTGACAGCTACGCGACGGGGAACCGGCGCTCAGCCGCGTGCGCACACCACGCCGTCAGATCGGCGAGATGTCCATGGAAAGCGCGCGTGTTTCCCGTCACCGAGCAGAACCCAAGCATGAACGTGATCACGCGCCACCGCTGCGTCATTTGTCCAGATCAGGCTTGACGGCGACTGGTTGCGGCGGCTCGACCTCTTCAAGCATCTGGCTGACCGCGATCGTGCCGAACTTGGCGACGAGCGGGCTGCCTACGAGCTTGAGCATGCGTTCGAGATCGCGCTGTGGGACGACGACGGCATCGTTGAGCTGGCGCGTCGAGTCGACGATCACCTCGACGGTGGTGACACGTTCACCGCAGCTCGTGTTGAGGCACGCACGGCGCCGACGAACGTAGTTCGACACCGTGCGCGTCTCACGACTCCCTGTCGGGCCTCCACATGCTGGACAGGTGATCATCAGTTCCAACGATGCTGGGTTTCAGCGTGGGGGCCGATGCGCATGATCATCTCGTCGATGACTTGCTCGATCGGTACGTTCGTGTGCTCCGCGTACTGTTGGATCACGGTGACGAGGCGGCACTCAGGTTCGCTCGTGAACATCAGGACCGGCTCGGCATGCTCGGGTAGCTGACGCAGCACTGCGGTGATGCCACTACCGACGATGACCAACTCCTCGGAGATCGTCTTGAGCTCCTCTAAGTTCGCGCCATGCAGTGCAACCGCGGTTGCATCAGCGAAGATCTGCAACCGCTGCTGAACCGTGAGCCGCTTCTGCGTGGGCTGTTTGGCGATCCGCTTGGCGCGCTTCGTTGGTGTCTTACTGCTCACGGTTTCCTTCCAACAATCATGTTCGTCGCATCTGGGGATGCCTCGCGTGCCCACGCTAGCAACGCAGGTACATCTGCGATCCGGATCGAATCGAGCTTGGCCTTGATCGGGCAGATACCGCAAACCAAAGCGCCGGTTGCGTCGATGTAGCGGGCCGCATTCCCACATGCGCAGGTCACGCGGTCACTCGCGGCGCTTCGAGCACCTCCTCGGGCTGCGTGTTGAGCTGCTCGTGCGTGCGCTTTAGTGCCCAGCGCACCGCGGCGAGCACGCGACTTCCGTTCTTCGGGCCGTTGAGCTTCCGCGTCAGGCCCATGATGTGGAACTTCACCGTGTGCTGTGACACGTGGAGCTCGTCGGCGATGATCTTGTTCGAGTGCCCCATGCAGAGCAGGTCCGCGACTGCGGCTTCGCGAGGGGTCAGCTCATTGTCGATAGGGGCGGGCGCGCGGACGCGGCGGTTCTTCGGCACACCCCCACCATACTGTGGTGGGCTGACAGGCTACCGGCCCCGTCGAAGACTGGCGAGCACGTCGGCAGGCACGAACCGGAGCATGCGGCCGAATCGAAGATACGGGATCTCGTTCGCGTGCACCATGCGGCGCACCGTCGGCACCGAGACGTCGAGGATCTTCGCCATGTCCTCGACATCCACCGGGCTATCGGACATCGCGCCCGGGTGCGTTTGCGCGAGCAGCTCCTGCAACGGAAGTTGCGCGACGTGTTGCACGAACGCGATCAGATCAGCGGTCGCCTCGTACCAACCATCGTGAAGCGCCTTGCCGTACTGCTCCGCGATCGCGCTCGCGTGCTCCGTCGGTGTCGGCGTCGCGATGAGCCCGATCAACATCGCCTCGAACGGGTTGTCGCTGACGATCGCGCGCAGCCGCTGCGCGATGTTGGTGCCCTTCACACCTTCGATCTTGATCGGACCCGGACCGCCCGACGGTGGGTTGACCTGGACGAACATCACCCACGAGCTCGACGTGGCGTGGAGCGCCATGGCGGAAGCGGTGGATGGGGAGACGATGAGCATGGGCAACATGCTGGTTTTCACCAGCTGAGTCGCCCCCGACCCGCAACCAGTCTACGACGATTGATCGCTCGTGATCAAAAGTTTGCGGGCTTGAGATCGCGATCCCCGATGGTTAGCCCAGCTCTCATGATCATGGATGCTCAACGGCCTACCTAAGCAATTGAAATAATTGACGAAACTAGGCAGTCGCGCATAGCGTGATCGCCATGGCACTCATCATCCGTCACGGCGACTCGGCGCACTCGATGCGCCCCGATCGCGTCTACCGAACCGGCGTGTTGTCGTCGATGTTCGGCTGGAACCCGCACGGTGATGTGCAAGCGGTCGCGAGCTCGTTCACGAGCGGCCCATCCAGCGGCATGGGCCTCGGCGGTCTTCGCGGGCTCGGCGCGGCCGGACCGTTTCAGCGTTTCGGCTTCCGCATCAAGTCGTGGTTCGCCGCGAACAAGGCGCGCAAGTTCATGGCGGCCGGTGGCACTGCCGGTATGCCGATCGCGGCCCCCGGTGGTCATGGTTCAGGGAATCGCTACGGTTCCGCCGTCCACGAAGCTCGCATGATCGCGCCGCAGATCGCGCAGCAGTTTCAGATGCTCGCGCACCTCGCGCCGAACGCGGGTGGTGGGCCGCAGGTCGCCGCGTATGAGGCGGCCACGCGCCGCTGGAACTCCTACTTTCGAGCGGGCTGATCAGCGATGGCGAAGATCATGACGCTCTCAGGCTCCTCGGAGCGCTCGCTCGGCGCGCCCGGCGAGAAGTGCAAGTGCGTCTACAACCCGCGAACCAAGCGATCCGCGCGGCTGTGCTTCGTCGGCAAGAGCGCGAAGAACCGTAGCGGCTGGCAGTTCGTCAAGGGCGGAAGCCAGCACTGCCCTCGATAGAGGGCTCTCGTTAACCCCGCCCAAGAACCCAGCAAAGGAACAATCACATGTCTCGTCGTCGCATGCTCGGATCGGTCGATCTCCTCGGCCTCAACTCGTTCGGCCAGAACCCGGGTATGAGCCCGATCTGGGGCACCCTGATCGGTGGCGGCGTCGCCGGCGTCACGTCGATCGCCCTACGCCGCATCGGCAAGGGCTATCCCGAGGCGTTCGGTCTGCTCACGGGCCTCGCGGTCTCGGGCGGCATGTACGCGATGCGGAGCACGCGCCACGCGGCGATCGCGTCGGCGGTCGGTGCGTTCCTCGCCACCGGCATCTCGCTGTTCGAGCGGCTGCTCTCGGGTGGCGGGCTCGGCATTCCGAACATCCGCGCGCTCAACGGGCTCGGCGTCCCGATGATCCGCAACCTCAACGGGCTCGGCATCCCGATGATCTCGCAGAGCCATGCACCGGTCGGCGTCGCCGGCAACCAGCTGTCGCACGGCGGGCTCTCTGCCCCGCCGGTCTCGCTGCTCGGCAACATGAGCCCGCAGGCGGCGCACCTCAAGGGCATCGGTGGCCCGTCGGTCCACGGTCTGTCGGCCGCGTACGGCGCGACGCTGCTCGGCGGCGGTCGCTAGCCACAGCGTGACCCCGCGGGGTGATCGAGCAGCTGCTCGATCACCCAACCGGGAATCACGGTGCGGTGTTCGCACCCACATCCCACGCGTCTAGGGGACGACCCCTCAACGCAAACCAGTGTGCCGGCCACTTTCCGCCGGTGTTTCTTCGAGGAGATCGACATGTCCGGCACCGTTGGCGTTGCACCTGGAACCACCACCATCACTCTGCCCAATGGGCAGACCGTCTCGATCGAGGATTGGATCGACGACAAGCTCTACTCCACGATCCAGTTCACGAACGGCCAGACGTCGCCCGTCGAGGCGTTCGTCTCTGGTCGCTCGCAGCCGATCCCCGGCGGGCAGCGCGCGTCGACTCGCGTCGACACGAACGTCCCCCGCTCGGGTGACACCGGGCTCCCGATGTCGTGGGAGATGTACATCTACGGCATCGGCGTCAAGATGACGCGCGTGATGCGCGTTGCCACCGGCGGCGTCGCCCCGGTGCTCGCGGACGGCTCTGGCGCGTTGTCGGATCCTCCGACGCTGCGCACGCTGTTCAACGTGGACCGGGTGACCTACCTGGAGTTCTCGTACAACGACAAGCGGTACACGTTCGGCGTGATGCAGGACTACCCGCAGGGCCACGGCTTCAACGTGTTCTCGACGAACTCGAACTTCGAGCTCGCCCAGAACGGCACGCCGTCGCCCCGCGATCGGAACGCGCTCGTGCTGCCGATCTGGCTGCGTGAGAACCTCGCGTACAAGATGTCGTTCGCGCCCGAGGCGGCCCTGGTGATCAACCAGGCCGCGTCCGACGGCTCGACGGCGCTGACGTTCTGCGACGTCAAGACGTACCTCTACGGCCTCATCCGCCGCAACGTCGTCTAAGCGACGCAGCTACACCGCCGCTCAGCGTGAGCGGGACAAGGCCGGTTCCCTCGTGGCGCCGGCCTTTTTACGTTGTGGTGCGGCTCAACTTGCGGAACGTCAGGCGAGCTTGACCGTGGGCGGTGGCATCAGTTCGCCGTGGCCGCGCGGCGCGCCATGATCACGTGCGCCCAGAACGCGATCCCGACGGTGTGGGGCACGGCGAGCGGCGAGCAGTCCATGGTGCGGCCGAGGAACCCGATGATCGAAAACCAGTCGATCGGCACCGGCTTCTCGGCCAGGTCACGCGTGGCCACGAACATGTCGACGATCTCGTCCACTTCGAGTGGCACTGCGAACGTCGCGAGCTCCGCGTCGAGCTTCGGGCGAAGGAACGTCTCCACCCACCCGGACGGGCCGCGAGCCATGTAGACCTTCGGGCCGATCACGGGCGCGAGGAAAACCAGCTCATTGATCACGGGTGCGCTCATCATCTTTTGACCTAACTCCGGGTGTGGGGGGACGCTGATCTCCGTCGTCATCAATTAAACGGCGACGAGGAGATACAGAAAATGGGTCGACTTCCCTCTACTTTTGGTGATCGCGCCATCATGCAGCGCATCCCGTACACGCTCGCCGGCGAGTTCACGCTCACCACGCTGTTGCAGAACCAGCAATACCCGGACGCGACGTTCCAGAACAACGTCAACAAGCCGTTCGAGATCCACCGGATGATCCCGCGGATCTACGCCTTCAATGACGGTGTGATGGTCGTGACGCAGCCCGATCAGGAGCTGCTGCTCGGTCTCATCCGCGCGCGTATCGTGGACCTCGGGCTCGATCAGCTGATCACGAAGAGCGCGACGCTCCTCGGTACGTTGCTCAAGGGTTCGAGCGAGCGCACCTGGGAGTGGGCCGATCCTCACTACCTGCCCAACAACGCTCAGCTGCAAGTCGTCCTCGACGCGCTGGCGTTCCCGACGTTCGTTCCGGCCGCATTGCAGCTGCGGGTGTGCATCACGTTCGAGGGCTTCCTGCTGGTTCTCGGCACCCCGGTAGCCTAACGCGCGGGGATGACAGGCCATGCCCATGCAGGACTCACGGACGTTCACGACCACCGCACCTGCGGCGGTCAATGACGGCACCCCGACAGCCAAAGCTGCGGTGACGATCGTCAAGCACGCGCAGTCACCGACGCGCGTACTCGTGCGCAACATCTCGTTCGGTAACTCGGTGTGGGTCTCCCACAGCCAGAACGAGCTCGACAAGTGGCCGGTCGGATCAGGATCGTTCGAGATCCCCCCTGGCATGAGCGAGGAGTTCATCTGCGCGCCGGGACAGGGGCTCTACGTGATCTCCGACGGTGAGGATACGCGGGTCAGCTGCGCGATCTCCGACGCACTGCCCGACTACGCTCGGTAGCTGATCGGTCGCGGCCTCGCGGGCTGACAGGATGGGCTCGGCCCAGTCCATCAGCTCGCAGAGGCCACGTCTCATTTTGTCGTCGATCACGGTCGAGCGTTCTCTCATGGCTCCGGTGGTTTCGACAAGCTGTCAGCCCCCCGTAGTAGCTTGGCGTTTCAGCAACCCGGGAACCAGCAAGCACCGTCGCCCGCACCCGTTTGGGGGTGTTTGCCGCTGTGCGCGCTCAGATTGTTGCCTCGAAGTCGACCCGGCTCCGACGTAGACGTTACGGATCAACGTGAGCGACCCAACCGCAGGGGACTGTGATCCGCGCGGTGACAGGAGGGAGAGACCCCATTGTTTCATGCCGGCTGGTTTCTAGGGTTTTGCGATAGGGTAGGACCTATGGCTGATCAGGCGCAGCGGCTCAAGACGATCACGGGCAACCTCGAAGCGACCTACCAGGCGTTGCGGCGCGCGGCGAGTAACATCGGTGGGCTGCTCAAGGTTGGCCGTGCAACATGCGACGAGGTGAAGGCGTACAACTTGTGGGCGATCGCCGTCTACAACACGCAGCGCGGCATGCTCGCGACGTTGCGCGCGAACGGCGAGCAGAACGTTCGCGAGCTGCCAGACGCACCGACGATGTTCGGGTGGAAGGGCGTGCGCGGCCAAGACGCGGTGCAAATCAACTGCGCAGGGCAGGCAACGAGCTTGTCGGGCGCGATGAAGGTCGCGCTACGCGGTCCGAACGAGGGGACGACGCAGTACCTCTCGACGAACGAGATCGATGTCGTGACTGATGATCCGTTTGTGTTCGCACCTGAGAATTCGCCATCGTTCGCCACGCTCGCCGCGCTCACGCAGACGCGTGAGGCCGGGCTTGGCGTGGTCGGTGTGATCATCGTGATCGCCGGTGCTTTGATCACCGTGGCGGTCGCGGTCACCGCGATCATGCACTATCTCGAAGTCTCCAAGGTGCAGGAGGCCAACACGGCGCAGACCAAGATGCAGGCTGACGCGTTCGCGACATACACCGCGGCACGGCTTGCCTGCTACGCGTCGTGCACGCAGCAAGGCAAGAGCACCGAGCAGTGCGTCGAGGTCTGCAAAGGGCTCGTCGACAAGCCGAACATCAGAATCCCCGGCATGACCACGAAGTGGGGCATGTTGCAGTGGATCGGCTTCACGGTGGTTGCCGGTGCAGCCTCGATCACCGCGCTCAAGATCTGGCAGCGCAAGCGTGAAGGTCGACCGATGTTCGAGCTCCCGGAAAGCGTCGAGCACGCAATCAACCCGCCCAGGCAGTGACTCCCACAGGATGGATCATGGCGGCACTTGCGATCGCGTTCATCGGCGTCGTATTGATCATCGCAACAGCTGAGCTACTGAGGGGGCCGAGCAAATGAGCGCTGATCTACACGACGTGAAGAGCCTGATCATCGTGTTCGCGATGCCTGGCTGCCCGGCATGCGAGGACTACAGCCCGCGGCTGTTCCGCATGATCGAAGGCTTCAAACGCCATGGTGTGCCGTTCCTGATCTACAACAACGGCAAGATCCAGCGTGGTCAGATCCCGGTGCTCGTGTACGACGGTGCGAGCTCGGATGCTGGTGTGCAGGCGCTATGCGAGCAGTATGGCGTGTCGGCCATGCCGACCACCGTGCTACTGACGCGCAACGGCAAACCGCAGAAGATCGAGGGTTCGATCCCAGACGATGAGCTTTACCAGCTGCTCTCGTCCGCTGCGATCGCGAACCGCTGAACAAGCGCGTGCGCCGTACGTGCGCCGCTTGTTTGGCTGAAGCGCGTGCGCATGTACTCTAACTCTCACGCCAATCTAGCTGTAACTAGGTGAGGCGCGTTACGTTGACGTGTGACAGAAGAGCGCAACAAGCATCGCCGGCCTGGGACATTCTCGGATGAGCGCGATCGGCGCCGTACACCACCCAGTGGTGTACCTGCACCCGAGATCGACCCGGAGCCGACGCCGCCCCCGCAGGATCCGCCCAAGCCAGAATCGATCGCGGGCTTCACTTTGATCCCCGCAGAGATCCGAGAGCAGTTCAAGCAGCTCTCAGCGAGCGTCGTCGATCTGACGCAGGCATCACAGCGCACGTGGGACAACCGACACAACAATGCGCGGATCGATCGCATGGAGCAGTCGCTGACCGTGAACCTGCAAGACAATGCCGCGATCGGCGCGTTGCTGCACGACTTCGTGATGCCAGGGCTCAAGGCGTCGATGGCGCGGATCGACGTGCTGCTCACGCACCACGAGGGCAGCAAGGTGCGCCAAGAGGTGTTCTACGAGCAAGATTGGCCACGGTTTACGAAGAGCTTCGAGCTCCTCGTCGATCGCATCGGCCGGATCGAGCGCACGCAAGATCGCCAAGAGACCGACATGCGCGTGCAGGGTGAGCGGTTTGCGTCGACTCATGGTGTGCTTGTGGCGCGGGTCAACGCAACCGAGCAGGTTGCGAATGCTCATGCGATGCAGATCTCCGTGATGGGCACACGCGCCACCGCACTCGAACGTGTCAACGAGGACGTGAAGCTGCAAACCGAGGCGGTCAGCAAGTCCGAGCGCCGCCGTATGGGCTGGATCTCGGCGTTCATCGCCGGTGTGATTGCGAGCCTAGGCGCGATCATCAACGCGATCAGGTAGCGCGAAAAAACTGAGGCCGCCGAGGGTTCATCCTCGACGGCCCCGCATCCACACTACCGGCGGTAGATCGGAAAGATCAGCGCGCGGGTAGCAGCCGCGAGCCGCGCTTCGGCTTCATGCGGCTCATGCACGACAGGAACGCTCCGCGCGTCTTGCCCTTGCACGCCCTCGCCTGCCGAGCGAACTCGGTCTTGTACGGACGCAGGTGCGCTGTGCTCGGCTTGGGGCGCGGGGCGCAGCCGTTGCCGCTGTGACCCTTGAATGTGATGACCTTGCCACGCTTGGTCTTGAACTTGATGTTCGCGGTGCGGCACGCGGAGGACGAGCGCTTCTTCTTTCGAGCCATGACGGATTCCTTTCAGCGGTGGACGGTGCGCACCGGTTTGACCGGTCGCGTCGGCTGAACCGCCGGCCGGATGACCGGACGCGTGCAGCAAGTCTTTGGTGGGGGAGGGGGCCTCCGAGACATACCCACGAGGCTACTATGGCTGCGGGGGTTTGGGCCAGTTCACTGTGATCGCGGCAAACGACACGGCGGCGAGGAACAGCACCACGATGACGGTCAGGGCGTCGCTCATCGAGGTTCGCCGAACCGACGAAACGCCCACGCACCGACGCCGATCCCGAGCAGGAGCGCGAGCGCTGCGCCGCCCCCAGACATCGGCTTACCGCAGATCGGCAGATCCTTCGGCCATAGCGGACGGCTTGGTCGGCCATCAGCGGCGAGCGCGAGCCCTTCGATCCCGTACTGGATCGCGGTCTCTGCGTTGACACCGATCGGTAGCTTCTTCCCTGCGAGCCACGTGTGCCATGGATCCACACCCGCGAGCGGGCCGATCCAGAAGTAACGTCCGCCCTTTGATGACGCAGCGTAGCGCACGAAGTTCTCGACACGAGCTCGGGTCGTGCCGGTACCCATGCGCGAGCCGTTGGTGTTCTCCAGGTACTCAGGACCCCATTGCGTCATCGCGCCCCGCGCGAAGCCGCTGCTACCCCCAGAGACAACAAGATTCGCGAGGACGATCGCAAGCACGGACGGATCACGCGTCGTTGCTGCCCAGCGACCCGCGCAGTTGCAGGCGGTACCGCAGGTGCCGAGCGCTGCGCAGTACGCGGCCGGGGCGTGAATCGCGCCGTACTTGCCGTTCGGGGTCAGCATCGTGTTGAGCTTCGAGATCCAGTCACCGAGAGCCCCGGCGCGCGACTTGGCTTGATTGATCGCGGCCTCACCTACAGCAACACGCTCCTCGATCGTGCCCGAGCCGACCTCGCTGTGCATGTAGCGTGCGAACGTGTAGACGGTCTGATCGAGCTTGCCGCCGATCAGCGTCAGCATCGCGGGCACGTTCAACGCCAGCCACTTCTCCGCGGTGGCGCGCATCGAGCTTGGGGTGCACGGGATGTTGCCGGTCTCGTCGATGCTGCAACCCGAGGGGACGATCGTTTTGGCCCAAGCCTGCCCCGCAAACGCAGACATCGACGTGTGCCACCAGGGGTAACAACTCATAGGTGGAACGGTAACCCAGGAGTGGTGATACGGTCGAACCAAGATGGCCGACACGAACGCCGTATCCCTACAGAGCGCGATCAACCGGTTCGCCGTGCCTGCGGGCTATGCGAAGGTTGCCGTCGATGGTGTGGTCGGCACGCAGACGTTGCTCGGTGCACGTCGCGCGCTCGATTTCCTCTCCGTCATCACCGATGACGCGATCCCAGAGTCGGTCTCCGATCAGGCGGCGATGTTCGCGGCCAAGACGACGACGAGCATACCGGTGCTCGCGGTCAATGCGGGGCCGCTCGCCGGTTTCCTCAACTACGCCGCGCAGCTGCTGAAGTTGCCGCAGGTGTTGCCACCGATCAGGAACTCGGCGGTCAGCATCATGACCAACATGACCAACGCGATGATGCCAGTCGTGCCGGGCGCCGGGGTCAGCACGTCGCTCATGGCTGCGTGGAAGAACCTCGCGACTTGGCAGAAGCTCGGGCTTGGCATCCTCGCGGGGATCGGGTTCATGTGGGCACACAAGCAGTGGAAGCAGCGCGATCGCGCAAGCGCGTAAAGGATCATTGAATGCCCAACTTCCTCGATGGCCAGGCGTTCATCCCCAGCGTCGGTGGTGGCGGCGGTGGCGGCAGTACCGTGTCAGATGCCGGGGTCGGCCTTGCTGTGCCGGGCACGACGCTGGCGACTGGCACCGTGGTGTTCTCGAACTCGAACAACGTCTCGTTCGGGCTCAACGGAAGCACGATCACTGCAAGCGCGAGCTTCGTGCAGACGCCGTTCGCGCTCAGTGCCGCGGGTGGCTCACAGAGCACGGGCACCGTCTCGTTCGCGAATGGCGGTGGTGTCTCGTTCGGCTACAACGCCGGTACGATCACAGCGAGCATCGCAGCCGCGGTAGAGACGCCGTTCGGCCTCTCAGCTGGCACTCAGTCGATCTCGACGGGAACCCTCGTGTTCTCGAACTCGAACGGCGTCACGTTCGGGATGTCGGGCTCGTCTCGCGTGACGGCGAGCTTCTCGTCGGTGGTGTTCTCGAACTCGAACAACATCACGTTCGGGCTCAACGCGGGCACGCTGACCGCTTCCGTTACCGTTGTCGCGACGGCTGAGACTCCGTTCGGTATCTCAGCTGGCACTCAGTCGATCTCGACGGGAACGATGGTGTTCTCGAACTCGAACGGTGTCACGTTCGGGATGTCGGGCTCATCGCGGATCACGGCAAGCTACTCGCAGTCGACCGCGCCCAATGCGATCGCGATCAACGCAGCTGGGTCCGTCACAGCCGGCACCGCGGTGTTCTCGAACTCGAACAACGTCTCGTTCGGGCTCAACGGATCGACGATCACGGCGAGCGTTACCGTCGCCGCGACGGTGTTCTCGAACAGCAACAACGTCACATTCGGGCTCAACGGATCGACGATCACGGCGAGCGTTACCGTCGCCGCAGGGGCCCCGTTCGGTATCTCGGCTGGCACCCAGTCGATCTCGACGGGCACGATGGTGTTCTCGGATTCCAACGGCATCACGTTCGGGATGTCGGGCTCATCGCGGATCACGGCGAGCTACAGCCAGAGCACAGCACCGAACGCGATCGCGATCAACGCAGCTGGGTCCGTCACGGCAGGCACGGTCGTGTTCTCGAACAGCAACAACGTCACGTTCGGCTTGAACGGCTCGACAGTGACGGCCTCTGCTGGTGGCGCCGTGCCTACAGTCAGTTTTTGGGATAATAATGCCCCCCCCTCTGGGAAAGACGCTATCGATAGCCCTGCGGGTTCGGCGGTAGTGCAACGGATTTTAATTCCGTTCAACATGACTGCAACGAGGATGGATCTCTTCCTTGGGGGTTCGACCACTGGGCTTACGTTTACGTTGCACCCGCGCATCTACACGATGGGTGGATCTACGGCGTCAATGGCCTCATCGATGGCTTCATTCACGACGGCGTTAGGCGTTGTAAATAATGTATCGTTTTCGATCGGTACGTGGACATTGACGGCGGGTGCGTACATGGTTGGGCTTGGGGGTGCGGGAAACGTCCTCAGCCTCCTTGGCATCGCTTCAGTGGGGTATCAAAGTACGTCCCCGAATTTCCGGGATGGTGGGCTTACTGGGCTTTCGGCTAATTCGTTTGTGATCTCTCAAGTCCTCGGCACCAAGACAGACTACTGCCGCGCGTACATCGGGTTTGCTGGAACAATCTGATCGGTTTTGGGGGCGACTCAGCTTGATTCGTTGATAACTCAGTGGCGGTGGTAGCTTCGAGCCATGCCGATCGACACTCGATTCCCACGCGCGACGCAGACCGCGGCCGGTGCTGCTGAGCTGGATCAGATCATCACGCTCGCAATTGCTCCGGGTGCCTTGGAGCTCGGCGGCGGGCTCGCTGGCGTCTACACAGACGTTGGTGCCTGGAAAACAGCGGCGGGCTCGTCACCATACAGCGCGATCGTGGTCGAGGCGTTCGGTACGGCACTCGTGACGATCGGTAACGGCTCGATCGCACAGGCGATCGGGCTGTTCGGTGAGATCGATGGTGTCGGCAAGTACCTGCTCGGCGTGCTCGGCTACCCGCTCGGCGGGGTCATGCCGCAGCTTCCGGTGATCTCGGCGACGGTCGGCTTCGCGCAGATCGTCTCGTACGCGGCGAACTACGACAAGCTATCCGTCGGTGGCATCTTCGGCGCAATCTCGATCAGTGAGGTGGTGGCGGTGACGTGGAAGGTCCGTCCGATTCGCCAGCGCTCATACCTCGGCTAGTACAGCCTGTCAGCCCCACGCGCTACCGTGCGTGGTCATGAAGAAGCGCACGAGCACGAAGGCGATCAAAGCAGCGAAGGCCGCGAGCTCGCGCGCCACCAGTCCTCAGCCTGCGGTGATGCAGACCGTGCTGCCGCCCGTCACCCCAGACAACCGGGGCTTGGTCTCGATCGATCAGGTGGAGGCCAAGCTCAGCGATGGGCTCGGCTTCGATCGCGTGCAGATCGTGTCAGGTAGCACGTACAAAGACACGAGCACGATCATCATCATCCCGACGCGCGACCCGATGATCCATCACCGCGTGCTCTCCGCGTGGGAGGCGTTGATCGCACCGATGAACCAGAAGCGCGCGAAGTTCATCGTTGTTGGCGATGAGGTCGGGGTCGCGTACACGAACACGATCAGGAACATCCTCGCCGACAAGGAGTTGTCGACGTGGAAGTACATCATGACGTTGGAGTCGGACAACCTTCCGCCACCCGACGCGCATCTTCGGTTGCTCGAAACGATCGATCAGTACAACTTCGATGGCGTCTCCGGGCTCTACTGGACCAAAGGCGACATCAACATGCCGATGGCGTACGGCGATCCGGACGAGTACCGCCGCACTGGGGTGCTCAAGTTCGAGCCGCGTGATGTCCGGAACGCGCTCGCGAGCGGCCACGTGATGGAGGTGAACGGGATCGCGATGGGCTGCTCGCTCTACCGGATGGGCCTGTTCCGCGAGGTTGAGCCACCGTGGTTCGTCACGGTTGCCGACATCGTGAACGGTGCGCCCGTCGGGTTCACGCAGGATCTCTACTTCTGCAAGCACGCCAAGGAGCGCGGCAAGCGGTTCGCCGTCGACATGCGCGTGCGGGTCGGACACCTTGATCTCGGATCGGGGATCGTCTACTAGCCTGTCAGCCCCACGTCGTAGGGTGCGACGTACATGCGAATCCTCATCACAGGGGGTTGTGGGTTTCTCGGCTCGCACCTCGTCGAACATCTCCTCAAAACCACGGACGCTGAGCTCGTCATCCTCGACAAGCTCACGTACGCGAGTGCCGGTTTCGATCGGCTCCGTGACATCACCAACAGCAATCCGAACCTGACCGCGGGCGGCCGAGTCCACATACTGGGGTGCGATCTGTCTCAGCCGATCCCTGAAGGCGTCGCACACGAGATCAGCGACGTCGACTACGTGATCCACGCGGCGGCTGAGACGCACGTCGACAACTCGATCGTCGATCCGTTGCCGTTCCTCAAGTCGAACGTGCTCGGTACGCATCATCTGCTGTGGTGGGCGCGATCGGCGCGCAAGATGCCCAAGCGGATCTTCCTGGTCTCCACCGACGAGGTGTACGGCCCCGCGAGCTGGGAGTCGACCGGCAACGTCGAGACCGATATGTTTCGCCCCGCGAACCCGTACGCGGCGGCGAAGGCTGGCGGCGAGGCGGTTGGTATGGCGTACGCGAACACGTACAAGCTGCCGATCACGATCGTCAACACGATGAACCTCTACGGCGAGCGCCAGCACCCCGAGAAGTACATTCCGCTCGTCATCCGGCGCGCGCTCAGCGGCGAGCAGGTGCAGATCCATGCTGACCCGACCAAGACTCGATCGGGCACGCGGTTCTACATCCACTGTCGGAACTACGCGAGCGCGATCACGTGGCTGATCGAGCACGACGGGCGCCTTGGCCTCTCATCTACGTTGCAACTGCCGCTCAAGATCCACGTCTCGGGTGAGCGCGAGATCTCGAACGAGCAGCTCGCTCTGATGATCGCCGAGATCGTCGGCAAGCCGCTCAACTACGAGCTCGTCGACTTCCACAGCTCGCGGCCAGGTCACGACCTGCGCTACGCGCTCGACGATTCGATGATCCGCGGGATGGGTTGGAAGCAACCGCTCAACACCGAAGAGAGCCTCGCGCGCACGGTGCGATGGTTTCTCCGCGACGAGAACCGTCGCTGGCTCTACCTCGATCAGAAGGGTGCATGAACATGGCGAAGGCAAAGAAACCCACTCCTCGGCAACCACAACGTGCACTCCCTGCGCCCGCGGCTCCGGTGATGGCGCGACCCCCGGTCACACGCAAGCTCGACCTCGGAGCAGGCCAGCGCCCGCGTGAAGGCTTCGAGGGCGTCGACATCTGGCCGGGTGCGCAGCATCAGGTCAACCTCCAGAAGTTCCCGTGGCCGTTCGAGGATAACAGCGTCTCCGCGATCCACTGCTCGCACTACATCGAGCACATCCCGCACTACCCGATGGTGATCACCGCTGACGGTCGCGAGCAGAACCCGTTCTTTGCGTTCTTCGATGAGGTCTGGCGCATCCTCGTGCCCGACGGTTTCGCTTCGATCATCGCCCCAAGCGCACGTAGCAACCGCGGCTTCCAAGATCCGACGCATCAGCGTTTCATCGTCGGTGAGACGTTCCTCTATCTCGTCGAGGAGTGGCGCAAGATCAACGGTCTTGATCACTACAACGCGAAGTGCAATTTCCTCGTGAGCGCGAACGCCACGATCGACTCGAACCTCAACACGTTCCACCCCGACGTGCAGCAGCGGATGTTCAATAACTACTGGAACACCACGATCGACTGGGTGGCTGAGCTCAAGGCGATCAAGCCCGGCTCGGTGACTGGGACGCCTGACCCGTTGCCCAAGCTGCCCGGCACGATCTAGTCCGTAGAGGGTTTTGGCTTCTAACTGGGGGGTCATGTTACTGATCGTGGGATGGCAACCGTCCTCAAGAACATCCTCAGCTTCACGGGTCTTGTGGTCGGCGCGCCTTCGGCGCAGCCCCACCTCCTCAACATTGATGGGGTAGCCAAGGTCCCACGGGTGCTCTCAGCGGATGGCGCCGGCTTCACGATCACGGCTGACGCCACCAACGTCACCGTGACGCGTGGTTCGAGCGCCGATGCCGCAGTCAACATCAACTGCGAGCTGTGGCACTCGATCGAGGACAGCGAGCCGTTGCCAAACGGTATCGCGACCTCGCTGTTCCCGTTCGTCGTGCAGGGTGGCGGATCCGGTGGCGGCGCGGGCGGCATTCGGTCGATCATCGGTGGCACCGTCACCGTCACTGCAACGGGTCCGAGCGTCGTGTTCTCCAACGGTGGCGGCATCACGTGGGGCTTCGTCGGCAACACGCTCACCGCGAGCGTGCAGACCGCGGGCGGCACCGCAACTGGCGTCGGGTTCTCGGCCGGCACGCAGAGCGCGGACACCGGCGTCGTGCGGCTCGCGAACTCCAACGGCCTCACCTGGGGCATGTCAGGGAGCTCGCAAGTCACCGCGTCGTTCAGCACCGCGGTGTTCTCGAACTCGAACAACGTCTCGTTCGGGCTCAACGGGTCGACGATCACGGCGACCGCGACGATCGCCGCGACGGTGTTCTCGAACTCGAACAACGTCTCGTTCGGGCTCAACGGATCGACGATCACGGCAACCGCAACTTTCGCCGCAGAGACCCCGTTCGGTCTGAGCGCTGGCACCCAGTCGATCTCGACGGGCACGCTCGTGTTCTCGAACAGCAATGGCGTCACGTTCGGGATGAGCGGTTCATCGCGGATCACGGCGAGCTACTCACAGTCGACCGCACCCAACGCGATCGCGATCAACGCCGCTGGTTCGGTGACCGCAGGTACGATCGTGTTCTCGAACTCGAACAACATCACGTTCGGCTTGAACGGCTCGACAGTGACGGCAACCGCAACTTTCGCCGCGCAGACAATGCAGGCGGCGATTGCAGCTGTTGGTGGCACGATCACGAGTGGCACGGCGTCGTTCGCCAACGGTAACGGTGTGTCGTTCGGTATCAACGGCCAGACGATCACAGCATCCGTTGCGGCCGGTGCAGCTGCGGTCCAAATCAGTGCGATCGACAACGGCATCGTGCCGGGCGCGTTCACGGGGATCCAGCAGTCGACGTTGACTCGCGTGACGTTTCTTCGTATGGCATTCCCGAATCGTATCGACGCGACGCAGCTGGAACTCATGGCGTCCTACGTGACCACCGCTGAAGACGTCAGCATGCGCATGTCCGTTTACACAATGGCCGGCTCAACGGCGAGCCGCGTGTTCTCAGCGAGTCGGACTTTCAGCTCGGTATCGGTCACCGGGTTCGATCGCATGACGATGACCCTTGGCACATGGTCGATCACACCCGGTGACTACCTACTCGCGATCGAGCTTGCGAACTCCAACAACGCGAATGCCCCGCGTATTGGCGGCGTATCATGGCAGCTTGCTGCTACGAATGCAGTCTCTACGTACCTGTATTTCACACACGGGCTCGGTGTGGTTGCGGAGCGGCCTGGCGTATCAATCCATGTCTCCGAGATCAGTCACGTCGGCGATGGGGCTTCGCCCTTTATTCGCCCTTACATCGGCCTCATCGGAACGATGTAAGTCGACGCTCCATGAGTTTGCCGATCGCGGCCGGACTGTAGCGCGCGCGCGGGTCGTACGTTGCTTTGATCGTTCGCGTGCGGGCGGTGAACACACGGCGCATTGCCAACCCAAGTGCGATCAGGTCGGGATCCAGCCAGCGCTGGCACACGTTCTGCCCCTCAACACCGAGCGTCTCGAACACGAGCTCACCCTCATCCGCGCGAACGTCCACACCAAGCTGCGCCGGGGTTGGCCGTGCTGGGATTCTAATCGCGTTGGTGCCGGCGAGGTACTGATCGCTGCCGATGCCTTTGGTCGTGATGATCATTCGTCCGTGTTGTAGCGCCTCGAACGCAGGCAGGTTCCACGCTTCGCCGTACGGCGCGCTTACGAAGCAATCGCCGGTCATGTGCAGCCATTCGACGATAGATCGCCCATTATCGGGCGCGTACCAGCGGAGATTGCGCTGACCGTTTGTGATCGAGAATCCAGTGCGTGCGAGTGCGGTGGTGCGCTGCACCTCGTCGGCGTTCGTGAGTAGGTGGAGCTCGACGGATTCAGTCGTGCCGAAGGTCCGGTAAAACGCGGAGATGATGCCTGCCGGATTCTTGCGTGGGTCCCACGCACCGATCCAGTAGAACCGGAACGGGCGGTGCTTGGGCGACGTGTATTCGGTGATGATCGGCTCCATCGCGACATGCGGCACAACATGCACACGTCGGCGGTAGGGGGGCAGGAATGCGTTCTGTGCGACTTTGCTCGGTACCCAGATCTCATCGAAGCACGCGAGCGCACTCAGCACCTGATCAGGCACGTCAAGCGTCTCGACCGTCGTCATCGCGATCCTTTTGATGGGGCGCTGCGTGCCTAGGTGCAGGCTGTCAGCGAGCGCGGCGCCTACTTTACCGGCACTGATCGGTGGAAGATGCACGATCACCACACTGTCGGCATCGCGATCTGCCCGCAACACCTCGAAGGTTGAGGTTGAGCTGTAGGTGACGTTGAGGGCTGTTGTGCCAAACGCGAGCGCATAACCGTCTGCGGCCCGGCCGAATCCTGAACGTTGCCTGAATGGTGCGTAGTATCGAACGTGCATGCTACCCGACGGTAGCGCGAGGGGCTGACAGCTAACTCAGCTTCAGTAGTAGCGTGGTCCGCATGATGTTTGGAGCCCTCACCGCAATGCTGCACAGCGAAAAGGCGATCGCTGGCGGCGTCCTCGTCGTCGCCGCAACCATCCTCACCGCACTCGGTCACATGACCGTCTCGGACTGGCAGTCCTACACTCAATGGATCTTCGGGATCTATGTGGGTGGCAAGGCCGTCCAGGGGGGCACGTCCGTGATCGCGACCGCGATCGCACACAAGCCGCCGGCACCGGTGCAGGGCGCCACCAACGTCACCACGAACACCGTCGTCACCCCGCAGGAGCCCACGTGATGCGCTACATCGTTCTCGTTCTGCTGCTCTCGTTCCTCAGCGCGTGTCCGCCGAAGATGCCACCGGACGCACCCGCGCGGGTCGCCTCGATCATCGACTGCTCGACGGCCGACGCGCGCGCGACGATCACCGCCGACGTCGCCGAGCAGAAGGCGAGGCTCCTCGCCGGCACCATGAGTTGGGATGACGTCTACGCACGTAGCAAGAGCTACGTCGTCACCAAAGGTAAAGAGATCGGCGTGAAGATCGGTGGCTGCATCATCGCCGAGCTCGTGCAGTGGGTGCTCGGTCAGCGTGGCGGTCCGATCGCGTCGAGCGCCGAGGCTAGTTGGCGGCCGTACAACACGCTCAAGGCGTTCCGCGAGAAGGAAGCCGGCGGGGCGACCTTCGAGACGGTCATCGATGGGCGGCGCGTTCGCCTGTGACGTCCACAATCGGCAAGCTCGGACGCAGCGGGCGGTCACCGCACGAGCGCGGTGCGTTCTGGCTTGGGCAGTTCGCGTTGCCGCAGTTCTACGATGCGCCGCCACCGTTCGATGACTGGACGGGCTCGATCGAATACAACATGTTCGGCAATGATCGGCTGCAAAACTGCACGTCGGTCGGGCTCGCGAACATGTTTCAGCAGCGGTGTGCGCTCATCGGTGAGAAGTGCACGATCACAGTCGAGCAGGTGGTCGACCACTACTCGCGTGCGACCGGCTACCGGGCGGGCGAGCCGCACACCGATCAAGGTGGGCAGAACCGCGACGCGCTCAAGGAGTGCCGTGACGGCGGGCTCGGCGCCTACGGGCGTGACCTCATCTGGATGCGCGTCAACGTCCACGATCAGGTCGAGCTCCGCGCCGCAGTGCACGCGTTCGGCTCGGTCTACATCGGCGCTGATCTGCCCAAGCGCATCGCCGAGCAGGGCGACACGTGGTTTGTCCCCACGAAGCGCGATGCACGCGACATCGTGCGGTCACTCGGCGGTCACGCGTGGATCCTCACCGGCTACGAGCGCGATCGTTGGCACTCGGTGAGCTGGCGGCGGCGTATCGTGTTCGATGACTTCTGGTGCAGCACGCACGTCGATGAAGGCTTCGTCGTCATCGATCGCACGTGGGTGACCAAAGCACGCGCGGCACCGAACGGCTTCGATCTCGATCGGCTCGTGCACAACATGCTGCGACTCGGGCGCCCGTTTTTCCCGACGCTGTTCTAGTCGATCACGTCATGTAGCGAAGGCCGGATGATCCGGCGCACGAAGTAGGTCGACGGCTTCGCGCCCGCGCTGAGCCCGACCCGTCGCGTGGCACGGATGACGCCCTGCGCAGGCGAGCCGCTCGGCAAGAGCCCGAAGCCGTTGCCTTCGATCGTCGTGAACACGCCGCTCTTGGGATCGAAGCTCTCTACGATCGTGATGTGCTTGCCGGGACCGGTGTTGACACCACCGACCATCACGATGTCGCCCGCGCGCGGCAAGCTGCCGTCGGGCATCTTCGCGTCGTTCGGCCGCGCGGTCTCGTCGAGGTTGATGATCATGCGTGGATCGGCCTGTGTCACGCTCGGCCTGGGGTTCGGGATCGAGGTGTCGACGCGCATGTAGCGTGCCCACCGATCGAGGCGATACGTTGACGCGAAGTAGGTCTTGCGGATCGCAAGGCGGATACCCGACCGCGCCCAGACGTACGCCGCGAACGCGCCGCACCACTCGAAGTCGCCGTCACCGGTGTACGACGCCTCCCACGCCCAGCCAAGGCCGCGCACCGAGTTGATCATCTCGGTGATGGCGACACGGCTCTCAGCGTTGGGTGCTTTGCCGTCAATGATGTTGGTCAACCACACGATCTTCGCCGAGCACACGACGGCCTGCCCGAGCTCGACAAGCGTCGTGCTTGACCCGGGCGCGAGCAAGGTCGCGTACTGCTGCTTGAGCACGGCGCCGTACGTTTTGGGGCCGCAGATTCCATCAATGACAGGCAGCCCGAGCTGCGTCTGCGTTGTCGCGATCGCTTGGACGAGCTGCGTGTCGAACCACTGCTGGCCAAAGTCGTCAGGAGTCCACCCGAGCCGCGCTGCATACCCCGTGTTGACCTCGACTGCACCCATGCGCTGACTGTCAGCCCCACACGGTAGTTTCAGCAAATATGCCGGACCCGGACAAGGACATCGACGACGAGCAGCTCGCCTACGATCTCGAAGAGATTACACGGCAGCTCACCGTCGTGATCACACGGCTGCGCGCCGTGAGCGTGACGCCGATGTTGCTCGGCGAGCTCGAAGCCGCACGCAAGCACATCGAGTGCGCGACCGAAGAGGCCAGGCAGCTCTACGATTGGTGATCAGTCGAGCTCGAACGCTAACCGGCTTTCACGTGGTTGCGGATCGTCAATGATCATGTGCATCGGCGCGTGCAAGTCTGTTTGATCTAATTGGAATTGTGCGTGTAGGGTCGTGGTCAAGGAGCTCGATCACATGGCTATTACCGCAACTCTCGTCTTCGCCGGCAGCAACCGCCTGCGCTACCTCGTCGTGGCCACTGCTGGCACCGAGTCGGTGAGCATCACGTCTTCTGGCGCGGCAACGCCGGATCTCCAGACGGATTCCCTCGCAGGGCCGATCAAGCGAATCTCGAAGGTCACCGCAGCGGGCTACGGCAAGCTCGCTGCTGGTGTCCCATCGACAGCCAACGCGCGTGCGCTGCTGTTCTCGGATCTCGCCGCAGCCGCGATCGGTGCGGCTGTGCCGACCGCGCTTTGCAGGCTCACGCCGCGCACGGGCGCGACGCAGAACGCGGTGGTCGACGCTCCCCTCGGGGACGGCTCATTCGGCCTCACCGTCACCGGCAACACCGTTGGTTCCTGGTATCTCGATGTCGAGATCCCGGGTCAGATTGGATTCTAAGTCATGGCGATCACCGCGACCATCGTCTATGCGAAGGCGAATCGCCTCCGCTACCTCATCGTCGCCACCGTCGGCAGCGGTGAGCAGGTCGACATCCCCAGCACAGGCGGTGCGACGCCCGACATGCTCACCGACGCCCCCGGCGGGCTGATCAAGCAGCTCGCCAACGCGAAGGCGACCGGCTGGGGCAAGATCGCCGCCGGCGGGATCAGCAGCGACGCGATCGCTCGCGCGCTGTGGCTCAGCGAGAACGCACTGTCGCTCATCGGTACCGTGCCAACCGCGATCATCCGCTTCACGCCACGCACAGGCGCGACGCAGAACTTCACGGTGAACGTTGCACGTGGTCCCGCCGATCAGCAGACGTGCGGCGTCTCGGTGGTCGCGAACTCGGCCGTCGCGCAGTCGGGCTATCTCGATATCGAGATCCCGGGTCAGATCGGCGCGTGATGCGCTGCATCCTCGCGCTCGTCGTTCTGTTCGCGGCGTGCGGTGACAACGTGGTCGTGCGCAAGCCGACCCCGCCAGCACCGGTTGACGCCCCTTCGACGCCCTGAGCTCGAAGCGCTTGCCCTGCTCGCGGCCTCGGAAGCCCCGAGCCGGGGGCTAGCCTGCGGTCGTCGTTGCCGCCGGATACTGCGCGCTGATCGCGGCCTCGCACTTCGTGCACACGCGTGTGTGCGAGGGCACCTGCGAGACGCCGTCACCGACGCTGACGGTGTTGCCGCAGTACGTGACCGCACTGACGGAGAGCCCGCGGCGGCCGACCCACTTGATCGGGCACGGCGGAACGGCAGGGTTGATCCCAGGGACGACAGCGATCATCGAGAGCATCGAGGCACTCTAGCTCGCGGGACTGACAGAGCTCGAAGCGAGCTCGAAGCATCCCAGCCCGCGCGCGCGGATCAGCCCGCGTTCGGATCGCGGCCCGGTCCCGCGATCCCGTAGCGCGCGAGGAACTCCTCGTACGTCAACGGTAGCAGATCGCGCGCGTGGTTGATCAGCGAGTGCGCGAGCTGCGTCGCGAGACCGCGCGCTTGCGCGTAGCCCTCTTCGACGCCGCCGAGCCCCATCGCCGTGTTGCCGAGCGCGGCGACGCAGGCGGATCGGATCCATTCGGAGAGCGTGATCCCGTGCGTCAAGCAGATCTGCTCGATCTGCGCGCGCATGTCGGCTGCTAGTCGGAAACCCACATAATCGGTGGCCATGCTGTCAAGCCCTCTCGGCTGGTATTTCAGTAAAAGTTGCGCGGGTTCCGACGTCCGGATCTGTATGTAGCGGATCTCGTCAAACGCTGCAAATAACCGAATTACCGCTAGATTACGGATAGTTATGGCATCCATTCGGATGGGACTCGGATCCGCTTGACCGGGAGCCCTGTATCCGTTAAACAACACCCCCTGTGAACAGGTCGTCACACTATCCGAGTCAATCCGAGTCAGATCCCGGGGTATCCCCTAGTAAAAACAGGTACTTGCACTGGATATTGCCTTTGGCCTATAGATTGGATATGGTGAGAATGCGACTCGACGATGCGGCGGCCCGGCCGGTCCGCCCATTTTTGCCCCCCTGCCCAGGACACGCCCCATGACATGTCTCTTATACACATCTCCGAGCCCACGAGACTAAGGCGAATCTCGTATGCCGTCTTCTGCTTGAAAAAAAAAA
>ENA-ORBV01000544-ORBV01000544.1-microbial-mat-metagenome-genome-assembly--contig:-NODE-544-length-87178-cov-13.532543_pt1 | contig 87178 bp, 64 predicted proteins | sample MGYA00237777_ERZ505514 | MGnify/ENA primary metagenome ERZ505514 (study PRJEB26160, sample SAMN06269048) | microbial mat metagenome | isolation source: Oligotrophic lake microbial mat | place...
TTTTCAAGCAGAAGACGGCATACGAGATTCGCCTTAGTCTCGTGGGCTCGGAGATGTGTATAAGAGACAGCCAGGTGAATACACCCGGGGTTTACTCGGTGGAAATCAGCAACGGCTGCGGGAGCGATCGCGATACGGTTGTGGTGAGTGCGGCTGCCATTCCCCCGTTGGCGCTCGGCGAAGACCAGGGCCTGTGCACAGGAAGCACCTTGACCTTGAACGCCGGGCCGGATTTTATCAGCTACGCCTGGTCAGACGGCAGCATCGGCGCGACGCTTGCGGTGGACACGCCGGGCACCTACACCGTATTGGTCAGCACTGCGGACGGGTGCGTATTGTCTGATTTGCTGACCATTACCGAATTGTGGCCCCTGCCTGAGCCCGACCTGGGTCCGGACCAAAGGGTTTGTCCGGGTGAATTGATCACGCTGGATGCCGGACCGGGCTTTGCGGAGGCGAGCTGGTCAACGGGGCAAGTTGCGCAGAGCGTCCAAGTGGGGCTGGCTGGTCCTTACCGCGTGACGGTTGTGGATGCCAACGGTTGTCAGGGCAGCGATTCGCTCATCCTGAATTACATAGCCGAAGACAGTTGCCAAACGCTGGTGATTTTCCCCAATGCCTTTACACCAAACGGCGATGGGTTAAACGATCTTTTCCGCCCGGTCGTTCACGACGCCCTACCGCTCCGGTTTGACTGGCAATTGGTTAACCGATGGGGGCAAACGGTGTTCCTCAGCAGCGACTACCGCACCGGATGGGACGGAACGCACCGCGGCAAGCCCGCTGAAATGGGCGTATACATTTGGCAGGCGGTCATGGTCCTGATTCGCAACGGACGGCCGCAACCGGAAACCCGGTCAGGAACCGTTACCTTGATTCGTTAAAGCTTGGATGCCAAATGCCCGCTCGTGTGCCCCTGCCCGCAGGCCGCCAGCCCTTCTGGTGTGCCTGCAAAAACCAGGTAGCCCCCGTCCTGCCCGCCTTCGGGTCCCAAATCAATGACCCAGTCGGCCGATTTGATCACTTCCAGGTTATGCTCCACCACCACCACGCTATGACCGCGTTCTATGAGCGCATCAAAGGCTTTTAATAACGTGCGAATGTCGTGCACGTGCAGGCCGGTGGTGGGCTCGTCAAAGACAAACAAAACGGGCGAAGCATTCTTGCCCTTGCTCAAAAACGAGGCGAGTTTAACCCGCTGTGCTTCTCCGCCAGACAACGTGCTGGCCGATTGCCCGAGTTTGATGTAGCCAAGCCCCACGTCAATGAGCGGCTCCAGTTTGCGCGTCACGTCTTTTTCGGCCTTGAAGAACTCCATAGCTTCTGCTACGCTGAGGTTCAATACCGCGTAAATATCCTTGCCGTTGTAAGTGGCCTCTAACACTTCGGGCTTGAACCTCCGGCCTCCGCAATCTTCGCATTCCAAGTGAATATCGGCCAGGAATTGCATCTCCACCACGGTCTCGCCTTCCCCTTTGCAGGTGTCGCAACGGCCACCGTCAACGTTGAACGAGAAGTGCTTGGCCTGCAGGCCTCGCGCCTTGGCGGCCGGCTGCTTCGCAAACAGTTCGCGGATGGCATCGTAGGCTTTTATGTAGGTAACCGGGTTGGATCGCGATGACTTGCCGATCGGGTTTTGGTCCACCAGTTCCACCCCTTTCAAACGCTTGGTGGCCCCGCTTAGGCCGTCAAATTCACCGGGCTTTTCGCCAAATTCCTGCAAGGCCAACTGCAGCGCCGGCACCAGGATGCCTTTAATCAGCGTGGTCTTGCCGGACCCGCTCACACCGCTGACCACGACCAGCATGTTCAACGGAATGTCCACGTCCAGGTCCTTGAGGTTGTGCTGGCGCGCGCCTTTGATCTGGAGTTTGTCGCCAGGTTTGCGCCTTCTCGGGGGAAGGGGGATGCGCTCCCGTCCCGACAAGTAGGCACCGGTGAGGCTTTTTTTATCGCGAAGAAGTTCGGCGTATGGCGCTGCCGCAACTACCTGTCCGCCCAGCACGCCAGCCTGCGGACCCATGTCAATGATGTAATCGGCTGCCTTCATCACATCCTCTTCGTGCTCCACCACCACGACTGTATTGCCCAAATCGCGCAGGCGGTGCAGGACTCGCACTAAGCGCGCGGTATCGCGGGGGTGCAGCCCCACCGAGGGTTCATCCAGAATGTAGAGCGAAGAGGTTAGGTTGCTGCCCAACTGCCGCGTCAGGTTAATGCGCTGGCTTTCGCCCCCGGACAGGGTATTGGAGAGCCGGTTCAGGGTCAGGTAACCCAGGCCCAAGTCGAGCATGTAGCCCAGGCGAAGGCGCACTTCGACCAAAATCCGGTTGCTGACTTGGCGCTCCCAATCGGGGAGCACCAGCGCCTTGAGCCAATCCTGCACGTCCTGGACCGGCATCAACAGCAGGTCCGCCACCGATTTACCCGCGATGCGCACGTAATGCGCGTCAGGCCTCAGGCGGGTTCCGCGGCAGTCCGGGCAAATCGTGCGGCCCCGGTAGCGGCTGAGCATGACGCGGTATTGAATCTTGTAACTCTGCTCTTCAATATGTTTGAAAAAGTCATCCAACCCGCGAAAATGCGCAGACCCTTTCCATAATAAATTATACTGTTCGGCGCTGAGCTGTTTTATTGGCCGGTGAATGGGGAAATTGGCTTTTTGCGCGTTGACAACAAGACTGTCTTGCCAGGCGCTCATTTTTTCGCCCTTCCAGGCCGCGACTGCGCCTTCGTAAATGCTCAGGCTTTTATCCGGTATGACCAGATCGGCGTCAATGCCGATAATGCTGCCGAAGCCTTCACAGCGACGGCACGCACCATAAGGATTGTTGTAGTTGAAAAACGGGTCACTGGGCGGCTCAAAGGTGATGCCGTCGCGCTCAAAGCGAATGGAGAAGGCATGACGCCTTTTTTTCTCCGGCAGATCCGGCAATTCCAGCACACAATCGCCCTGGCTTTCCTGAAAGGCCGATTGCGCGGAATCGGCTACGCGCTTGCGCAGATCGTCGTCGCCAGGCGCGGCGACAAAACGGTCCACGGTTAACCAAACGGATTCGCGCGCCGGAGCCTTCTTTTGCTCCAACACCTCTTCAATGCGCAGCAGTCCGTCGGGGGTCAGGACCCGGGCATAGCCTTTCTGCAGCAATAGGTTTAACTCGTCTGCTAAGGCGCGCTTGTGGCGGGTTTGCAAAGGCGCTAACAAAAGCACGCGCGTACCTTCAGGGAGCTTATCTACAAAATCCACGACATCGCTGATCTGGTGCCGTTTGACTTCTTCGCCGCTAACGGGCGAATAGGTCTTTCCAATGCGCGCGTAAAGCAGCCGGAGGTAATCGTACACTTCCGTCAAGGACCCCACCGTGGAACGCGTGGTCCGGGTGGTTACCTTCTGCTCCAAGGCTATGGCTGGGCACAAACCGTCAATGCTGTCCACGTCCGGCTTGTTCATCCGGCCCAAAAACTGGCGCGCATAAGACGACAAGCTTTCTACGTAGCGCCGCTGGCCCTCCGCGTAAAGCGTGTCCATGGTCAGCGATGACTTACCCGAACCGCTCACGCCGGTGACCACGACCAATTGATTCCGGGGAATGAGGACGGTGACGTTTTGCAGGTTGTGTACCCTGGCCCCTTTGATCAGAATGCCCGCTCTGTAAGCAGACCGATCGCTTTTGGCCGGAGGGCTAGCTTTTTTGCTAAGCGGTTGATCCCCTTTGGCGGGCTTTTTGGGGGTAGGCTTGCGGGAAGGCTTTTTAGAAGAGGGGGCAGGTTTGGGGGAGGCAGCCAAGGGTAATTGGGTTGACCCGCGGTAAAAAAGGCCCATTTGGGCACAAAAAAAGGCGGGGGTATTGCGCGGACTGCAAATTAATCCTATTTTAGATTGCGGCCGGAAGTCCAACCCGGCATAAAATTCGTAAGTTTCGCAGGCAGGCCGCCCGTTTATCACGCAAAATATCCCTATCGAAGTACACGTCTACGCTTGACTTTCCGTTTTTATTCGCCTCAAAAAAGTCCAAGCTATGCAGGTAGACGTGCTTAGTGATAAGGAACTCATTGGTCAGTACTTGGCCGGTGAAGAATCCGCTCTTGAATGCCTCATCTCCCGTCACAAGGACAAGGTATTCACCTCCATTCTCTTTATTGTCAAAGACCATGCACTGGCCGAAGACGTGTTTCAAGACACCTTTATCAAGGTGATTGATACGCTGCGTTCCGGCAAGTACAAGGAAGAGGGAAAATTTTTGCCCTGGGTCACCCGCATTGGCTACAACCTCTGCATTGACCATTTCCGGCGGCTCAAACGCGCTCCGACGGTGACCACCTCGGAGGGGTTCGACCTCTTTAATCTGCTGGACTTTGCCGATGGCAATGCCGAAGAAGATGTCATTATGGACCAGACCCGGACCAGAGTCCGGCACCTGATCGATCATCTTCCGGAAGAGCAGCGCGAAGTGGTCATTTTGCGCCACTATTCCGAGCTGAGCTTCAAAGAGATTGCCGAAATGACTAATGTCAGCATCAATACGGCCCTGGGTCGCATGCGTTATGCGCTGATTAACATGCGCAAGCTGATTGCTGAGAAAAACATGACCTTGTAGCGCAATAAGGCCAGAGGTGTCTCGTTTTAGGTTCGGTTCTGAGCGATAACGCAACTCTCAGGGCCATTTTTCCGGCCAATTACCGGGTCTCTTCCTAAAATGAACTAATGGTACAATCCTACACCCAAGACACGCTGGTCCGCTTTCTTTACCGTGAAACGTCTGCTGCAGAAACCGATGCTATTGAGCGAGCCCTGGACATCGATTTTGAGCTTCGCGAACGTTTCGAAACCCTGAAAGCTTCTGCGGAAGCGCTGGATTGCCGGATGGCCAGTCCCTCTGCCCGCACCATGGAAAACCTGCTTCGGTACAGCCGCAGCACGGCCCCCATCGAAACCACCCGGTAAGCAACCCTTATCGGTAAGATTCAGAACCACCTTTCCCCACGGAAAGGTGGTTTTTTTTGTGCCTTATGGGCTGGTAAGGTCCGATTGGCTAATTTTCGTGCATGCAGGATGATGTAAAAGCCGAAAGCGGCCAGGAGAACAAGTCCCTTTCGCCCGAAAATCAAGGAACGCCGGACGATTTGGAGGCAGACATGAACGAACCATCACCCGCCGAAGCCGCGGAAATGGAGGTTTTTGAGACTTTTCCCGACCGCGAACAAGCCGCTCCGGTCCTTCGCATCCTGGACGAAAACGGAATTCCCTATGCTTTTGAGGAAAACCGAATGGGCTTTGACCCGAGTTTTGCCAACAACGTAATGTACCAGGCCTGGGTGCTGAAATTGCCTGCGGATCGCTTTGAGGAGCTGCGGCAAAGCCTGGAAGATGCCTATGGGCAGGAAGACATGCAGTTGCCGCCCGACCATTACCTCCGTGATTTTTCGGTCGAAGAGCTGTTGGAAGTGATCGCGAAGGCGGATGAATGGTCGGAGTTTGATGTGGTGGTCGCCCGGCAGATGCTCAACGAGCGGGGGGCTGGCCTGAGCGATGACCGCGTGGAGACTATGCGGGCGCTTCGCCGGGAGGAATTGGCGCGTCCTGCGCCCGCCGACGGATCGATGATTGCCGCGGCATACCTGCTGGCGTTGCTGGGCGGTGTGTTGGGCGTAGTGCTGGGTTGGATTTTAATGAACAGCACCAAAACCACTGCTTTTGGCGACAAGGTTGCTCATTACGATGCGGCGGCGCAAGCCCACGGCAAACGGGCGCTGGGCTTGGGTTTGGCAGTAGCCGCTGCACTGGCTGCTGCGCTGGTTTTAAGGCCCGAGTGGTTTGCCTGAAGGGAACTTCTAAAAGCCCCGGATTATGCGTTGCGCGCAAGTTTTCAACATTCCAACAGAAGCCTGTTTTTGCAGGCTCCGGCCCCTACCCTTTGTGCTAACTTTAGCCTTCCGGCCCCCGCTTCCGGCGTTTCCCGGATTTATATCCCAGGGCATAACGCAGGTGTTTTTAAGCGAGTTTGCCGGTTTAAGCAAGCACAAAGCAATTGAACATGAGCAGTTCCAATGGAAACAAAGGCGCCACTACCCTGGACGCCAATAAAATGAAAGCCCTCGGTTTGGCCCTGGACAGCCTGAACAAAACCTACGGCAAGGGTACGGTTATGAAAATGAGCGATTCGCCCATCGCCCAAGTGGAGATCATCCCCACGGGTTCGCTGGGTCTTGACATCGCTTTGGGCATCGGTGGATTGCCCAAGGGCCGGGTCGTAGAGATTTACGGACCGGAAAGCTCGGGTAAAACCACACTTGCCCTTCACGCTATTGCCGAAGCGCAACGCCGCGGCGGTATCGCCGCCTTTATTGACGCGGAGCATGCCTTTGACAAGCTGTACGCCGAGAAATTGGGCGTAGACGTCGAAAACCTGCTGATTTCGCAACCCGACAACGGGGAGCAAGCCTTGGAGATTACCGAGCACCTGATTCGTTCCGGTGCTTTGGACATCGTGGTCATCGACTCTGTGGCAGCCCTTGTACCCCGCGGCGAACTGGAAGGCGAAATGGGCGATGCCAAGGTGGGTCTTCAGGCCCGACTGATGTCGCAAGCCTTGCGCAAGCTGACTGGCACCATCTCTAAAACGGGATGTTGCTGCGTGTTCATCAACCAGCTCCGCATGAAAATCGGCGTTATGTTCGGCAACCCCGAAACCACCACTGGTGGAAATGCGCTGAAATTCTACGCATCAGTTCGCCTGGACATCCGCCGCACGGGCCAGATCAAGGAAAAAGAAGAAATTCAAGGCAACCGCGTCAAGGTCAAGGTGGTCAAGAACAAAGTGGCCCCACCGTTCCGCTTTGCCGAGTTCGACATCATGTACGGCGAAGGCATTTCCAAAGTTGGCGAGATCGTGGACATGGGCGTGGAAACCGGGGTGCTGCAGAAAAGCGGTTCCTGGTACTCTTACGATACCACCAAACTGGGTCAGGGCCGCGAAGCGGTCAAGCAGTTGCTGCACGACAACCCGGAGTTATCCGGCGAGCTGGAAGCCAAAATCAAGGCCATCCACAAGCCGGCTGAGACGGCCGATTCGGACAGCTCCAGCATGGACGCCGACCTCGGCGACGAATGAGCTGCTCTACTCAGCGAACTTCTAAAAACTTCAGAGCCAAGCCTGGACCAATTTTTTAGAAGTTCGCTCAAGGCTTTTTGGCGGATGCTAGCTTAACAAACTGGTATCCGCCTTTTTCAGCGCCCCAAATCTGGTTGCCTTCCCCGTCAAGGCCCTTGTCCCAGGTCAGCATCCCGTCTTCGCGAATCTCCACTTCTGAATAGGCCCATCGGGCACCGCGGACGCTGCTCTGGCAGGTTTTGTCGCCGGTGCTGCCGGTGTACGTGCCTTTTTCGGGGTTCCAGGCCAGGACAATATCGCAGCCTTCGCGCAAATCCAGATCGGCAGGACTGATGCTGTCCATTAAGGCAGGGGTTTGCCAAACGCCGATAAAGCGCGTGGGTTCTGCCAAGGTGTAAACAACGGAGCGGAAACGACCGTCCGGGTCTTGGGTAACCTGGTACACGCGTTGGCGATAGGGCCGATCCAGGTAGGTGGCAACAGCTTGTTCCACATAAATCCAGCGGCCATCCGTCCGGTTGGGCCAAATGGGCACCATCTCCAGCCGGATGTCGTAAAACGATGTGTCTTCTGCCGCCTGCACAGCGCTGGAGAAAGAGCCAGTCATGGAAGTCACCAAATGATCCAATGGATTTTTGCGGCCCTTGCCGGAGCCTGGGCTTTCGCCAGCTTCAGAAGAACTGGAGCAGCTCGCCGCCAGCAAGCAGACCAAAACCAGCGCTATTGCAGGCCATAGAACCCGGGTACCGGGATGCAACTGGACGCTTCCGGGCAACTGGATTCCGAGCGTCTTGAAGCGCTGTATTGCAATCCCGAACATCTGGCCTACGGCTGTCGCGCTTCCAAAGCCAACAGATTTGCGGAGTTCGCTCATTAGGTATCCTTTCTTTTTACGGTCTCAGCGCCGGTTAAAGCTGTTTGAGCAGGTTGTTCATGTCTACGCGCTCGCGGACGATTTCCCGGACCCGCGAAACCGGGATGCGCTCCTGCGCCATGCTGTCGCGCTCGCGGATGGTCACCATCTGATCGCTCAACGTGTCGTGGTCAACCGTGATGCAGTACGGCGTGCCGATAGCGTCCATGCGGCGGTAGCGCTTGCCGATGGAGTCTTTCTCTTCATAGGCGCAGTCGAATTCAAAGCGCAGGTGGTTGAAGATCTCCAGCGCCGCTTCGGGCAGGCCGTCTTTTCGAACCAGCGGGAAGACCGCCACTTTGGTAGGAGCCAGTGCAGGCGGCAGTTTTAACACGACGCGGCTTTTGCCGTCGCCGAGGTCTTCTTCGCAGTAGGCCTGACAGAGCACAGCCAAAAAGGTGCGGTCGCATCCGATGGATGTTTCCACAACATAAGGTATGTAATTCTGCTCCAGCTCGGGGTCAAAATACTGCAGCTTTTTGCCGCTCAATTCCTGGTGCCGGCTCAGGTCAAAATCGGTGCGGGAATGGATGCCCTCCAACTCTTTGAAGCCGAACGGAAAGTTAAACTCAATGTCCACTGCGGCATCGGCGTAGTGCGCCAGGTTCTGGTGGTCGTGCCAGCGCAGGTTTTCTTCGGCGGTGCCCAACACGCGATGCCAGGCCATGCGGCGCTTTTTCCACTCGTCGTACCACTGCTTTTGCGTGCCGGGGCGCACGAAGAATTGCATCTCCATTTGCTCAAATTCGCGCATGCGGAAAATGAACTGGCGCGCTACAATCTCATTTCGAAAGGCCTTGCCGATCTGAGCGATGCCGAAGGGAATCCGCTGACGGCTCGTGTTGAGCACGTTGAGGAAGTTCACGAAAATGCCCTGTGCCGTTTCCGGACGCAGGTAAATCGTGGAGGCATCTCCGGCCACGGAACCCAGCTTGGTGTCGAACATCAGGTTGAACTGACGCACATCGGTCCAGTTCTTGGAGCCGCTCTCCGGACAAGCGATTCCCTGCTCTTCGATCAGGGCTTTGAGGTCGGTTAAATCGCCTGAAGCTAGCGCCGAAGCCGCGCGCGCTTCGACCTGATCAATTTTCTCCTGGCTGCGGAGCACGTTGGGGTTGGTGGCGCGGAACTGAGTTTCGTCAAATGACTCGCCAAATTTGGCGCGGCCTTTTTCCACCTCTTTGGTGACCTTTTGCCGCATCTTCTCCACGTGGTCCTCGATCAGCACGTCGGCGCGGTATCGTTTTTTGCTGTCTTTGTTGTCGATCAGCGGGTCGTTGAAGGCATCAACGTGCCCGGAGGCCTTCCAGGTCTTGGGGTGCATGAAAATCGCGGCGTCAAGGCCGACGATGTTTTCGTTCAATTGCACCATTGACTTCCACCAAAAATCCTTGATGTTGCGCTTGAGCTCGGCGCCATTCGGACCGTAATCGTACACGGCTCCGAGCCCGTCATAAATCTCGCTTGAAGGGAAGACAAACCCGTACTCCTTGGCGTGGGAGATGATTTTCTTAAAGGTATCCTGGTCCGACATGGGCGCAAAAGTACGGCATCAGGGCTGTGAAAAAACGCAGACCGGCCTGCCCTGTGCCTGCCACCTGCTTTGTTTCTATTTTTGCGGGGCTTCGATCTGCCGCAGCAATCCTGCGGCAGAGACGTCCTGCACCCCAATCCAGACCCATCTCTTCCACCCCCTATGTCTATTCAAGCTGAGCATCTGACCAAATTGTACGGGGAGCAACGCGCCGTTCATGACGTCAGTTTCTCTATTGGAGCAGGCGAAATTGTGGGCTTTCTAGGCCCCAACGGGGCGGGCAAGTCCACGACGATGAAGATCCTGACGGGTTTTGTTCCGCAAACCGAAGGGAAAGCCTCGGTTTGTGGCTTTGACGTGGAGAAGGAGTCTTTGGAAGTGCGGCGCCACATCGGTTACCTGCCAGAGCACAATCCGCTTTACCTGGACATGTACGTCGGCGAGTACCTGGATTTTGTGGGAAGGTTGTTCGGGCTGCGCAACCGCGATGCGCGCATCCGGCGCATGGTAGAGCGCACAGGCCTGGGACCCGAACAGCACAAGACCATCCGCAACCTGTCAAAAGGATACCGCCAACGGGTTGGGCTGGCACAGGCTATGCTCAACGACCCGGATGTCCTGATTCTGGACGAACCCACCAGCGGCCTTGACCCTAACCAACTGGCGGACATCCGCGAGTTAATCCGCGACCTGGGCCGTGAAAAGACCGTGCTGCTTTCTACCCACATCATGCAGGAAGTTCAAGCCATCTGCGACCGGGTGCTCATCATCAACAGGGGCGTTCTGGTGGCCGACGACAAAACCGAACATCTGGGCAGTGCAGCAGAAGGCCGCATAGCGCTGACCGTTTCGTTCAAAGAGGAGTTGGATCCCGCAGGGTTGAAACGCCTGCCCGGTGTGTTGCATGTGCAAAGCCAGGGCAACCGGCGCTGGCGCCTGGAAATAGACGAAAAAGCTGTGAAGGCAACGGGCACTTCGCCCGAAGAAATGCTGTTCCGATTCGCCGTGGAGCAGCAACTGACCCTGCTGGGCTCTGAAAAGGAAAAACGCAACCTGGAGGACATCTTCCGCCAATTGACCCAAAACGCCGGCCCCGCGATTCCTCCAACCGGGCAACAAGACTGACCGCCTGCCCCACCCGCTTATGATTGCCATCTTTCGCAAAGAAGTCAACCTCTTCCTGAGCAGCCTGATCGGCTACATCGCTATCGGCATCTTTCTGCTGGCCAATGGACTGATCTGTTGGGTTTTCCCGGATTCCAACATCCCGGACGGGGGCTATGCCACGTTGGAACCCCTGTTCCAGTTTGCGCCCTGGGTGTTTCTGTTGCTCATCCCGGCCATCACCATGCGCAGTTTTGCCGAAGAAAACGAGAACGGCACCATGGAACTTCTGGCCACCAAACCGGTTACGGACAACCAAATTATTGGCGGCAAATTCCTGGCTGCCCTCTTCCTCGTGGGCTTTTCCATCCTGCCCACAGTGGTGTACTATTTCGCCATTAGCGCGCTGGCGTCGCCTCCGGGCAACGTGGACACCGGCGGCATCATCGGGTCCTACATCGGGCTGTTTTTGCTCGGTGCCGGATTTGTGTCCGTGGGCATGTTTGCCTCTTCGCTGACGCGCAACCAGATCGTGAGTTTCATCGCCTCGCTGTTCGCCTGTTTTCTGCTTTTTCAGGCCTTTGATTCGGTGGCCATGCTGCCTGTTTTCGTGGGAAAGGCCGACGGCATCCTGCAACTGTTGAGCATGGGCACCCACTATCGGAGCATTTCGCTGGGGCTGCTGGACACCCGCGACGTCCTGTACTTTCTCAGTGTCGTGGCGTTCTTTTTCTTGTTGACTAAAACTGTGCTGGCCAGCCGCAAATGGTAAACGAAAAACGCATCCGCAACCGCCGGATAGCGCTGCTGCAGTTGCTGCTGTTGGTGGGCATTCTGGTGGCGGTCAACTGGCTGGGATCGGTGTATTACGCCCGCTTTGACCTGACCGCCGAAAAGCGTTTCAGCATGGCAGAGCCTACCCGCGACTTGCTGCGCAACCTGGAGGATATCGTGGCCATAACGGTGTATCTGGACGGAAACCTTCCCCCAAACCTGGCCAGGCTTCAGGAGGAAACCCTGCGCCTGCTGCAACAATGGGAGCGAGAGGCCGGGGGCAACCTGGTGTTTCGGATTCAGGATCCCAACGCTATCAGCGACCGCGACAACCGGCTGGCGTTCTACAAGCAGTTGCAGGAGCGCGGCCTTTTTCCGGTGGAATTCCGGGCTTCCGCTGCCGAAGGCGAGGGCTTGTCGCAATCCTACCTTTTTCCCTACGCCGAACTGGAATACCAGGGCGGCGAGCCCGAAGCCATTGTGCTGCTGGACTATCCGCAACCGGTGCTGACCCCGCAATACGATCCCGAGGCCGCCGTGGCTATGCTGGAGTACAACTTCGCACGAGTTATTGTCCGCGCCACCCGCCGCATCAAGCCGCGCATCGCTTTTGTGCAAGGGCAGGGTGAACTGGATACGCTGGAAGTGCTGGACCTGGAATACGCGCTGCGCGAGTTTTACCAGGTTGACCGCTTTGACCTGAACGCGATCAACCAGATTGACACGGGGTATCAGGCGCTGATTCTGGCGGGATCATCCCGGCCATTCCCTATGGTGAACAAGTACAAGCTCGACCAGTACGTCATGCGCGGAGGCAACATCCTGTGGTGCCTGGACGGCGTTCAGGCCGAGTTTGACAGCTTGCGGCGCCGCGGTGAGTTCTTCACGCAGCCCTTGGCCCGGCAAATGGAAGATTTGCTGTTTCAGTACGGCGCGCGCGTCAACGAAAACCTAATCCAGGACCGGCAATGTGCGCGCATTGCGGTGCCGATGGGCAACAGTGGGCAGTTTGAAAACCGGCCCTGGCCCTACGATCCCATTCTGACCAACGTAAATCCGGGGCACCCGATCACTCGGAATCTGGATGCGATTGAGGGGCGATTTGTATCCACCGTGGATACGGTGATTGTGCCCGGCATCCGAAAGACGGTGCTGCTGCGCAGCTCGGCAAATGCCCGTTTTTTACCTGACCCGGTGCGGGTGCGGTTCAACTTGTTGGCGACCCCGCTGAGCGACGAGCAGTACAACCGGGCTAACCTGCCGGTGGCCGTGTTGCTGGAGGGTTCCTTTCCGTCGGCGTTTAGGTCCATTCGCAGCTTGGCCACGCAATTCAGCAGTCGGGGGGTGGGGGGCGATGAGTTCCTGTTAACCGGACTGCCCAGCCGGCAAATTGTGATCGGCGACGCCGACATGGTTCGCAATGCTGTGGCACCGGATGGTCGCATTGCGCCGCTGGGGTTGAACAACATTGAGCAGTACATTTTCGCCAACAAGGATTTTGCCTTGAACTGCGTGGAATACCTGACGGACCAAGGAGGCCTGATGGAATCGCGGGCCAAAGTAATCCGCTTGCGGCCGCTCGATCCGCTCAAAGTCAGCGAAAGCAGGACGTATTGGCCCTTCTTCAGCGTTATCGCGCCGCTCTTCATTCTGATGCTTTTTGGAGGCATTTACAATGTCATGCGCTACCGTCGCTACGGACAGGTGCCGCCTGCTGGGTAACTTGTTGCGGTTGTTTAAGGTCCATTCAGGCCGGTGGGCCGCCAAAGACTATGTTGTTATGAAACGCACCTTGATTTATGCCTTGGTTTTGGTCGCACTGGGTGTGGCCGTGTGGTTTGGCGTGTTGCAAAAGAAAGTGGGTACCCGCGCACTGGCCCAAAATGCCTTTGCTTACCCCGATACGGCCAACATTTCCAAGATTTTCCTGGCCGATTTAGGGGACAAAGAAATTCTGCTGGAGCGCAAAAGCCCGGGTAGCTGGACCGTAAACGGCAAATTCAACGCCCGCAGGGATGTCATGGAAACCCTGTTGTCCACCTTGGTGCAGGTTGAAACCAAGTACCCGGTCAACAAGGCGCAATACGACCTGGCGGTGCGGGAAATTGCCGGAAACCACACCAAAGTGGAGATTTACAACAACAAAGGGGTTCGAGCCATGACCTACTATGTCGGTCCGCCGACGGTTCGCAACCGGGGCAATTTCATGAAGCTGGAAAAAAGCAAAGACCCCTATGTGGTGCACATTCCAGGCCTGGATGGCTTTTTGCAAACCCGTTTCATCGTCAAGGAGTCCGATTGGCGCGACCGGACCATCTTTCGCTACATCCCTCCGCAGGTGCAGGAACTGAGCTTGACCTATGCCACCAATCCGGATTCCAGTTGGACCCTGAAGCGCACGGGCGAAAATGATTTTTCGCTCAGCAGCAGCCTGGAGACCAGCAACCGGACGCTCAATGTTCGCGCGACCACCACCTACCTGATGCACTACCGCAACATCCAGGCGGAGGCCTTTATGAACGATTGGGCTAAGCGGGATTCTGTGCTGGGTTCTACTCCTATTTGCACCTTGTCCGTGAAAACGATGGCCGGCGAAGTGAACAACGTCTACTTATTCTTCCGCTCTATCAATCAGCGATCCAAATTGCAATTTGATCCCTTCGGGAACCCCTTGGAGTTTGATCGCGACAAGTACTACGCCTCGCTGCGAGAGGGCAAAGACCTGGCGCTGGTTCAGGATTTTGTTTTCGGGAAGTTGTTTATCGGGCCCAGTTATTTCTTTCAGCCAGAACCCGAGCAACGGATGCCGTAGCGGGATCGCTTCCCCGAATATTCCTGAGCCAGGGCGCCGATCATCATACCAATCAGGATGGTACTTCGGTACTGAAACTCGAATTTGCCGCTGCAAGTGTTGAAAAGATTGTACTTTCTTTGGTTTCGAGCAATTTCATGTTGTATATTGTATCGTAAAATTCGGAATTGCGATACCTCCATGCCTCGTACCAAGAAGTTCAACCCTCATCAAGTATTAGACCAGGCAACGGAAGTCTTTGCTAAACAAGGTTACTACGGGGTCAGCATGTCCTTGCTGGTGGAACGGCTTGCTATTAATCGAGCGAGCTTGTACGGAACTTTTGGAGATAAGGAGCGCCTGTATCGGCAATGCCTTTATCGCTATGTCCAAGTTTGGCCTGTGCCCCAACAAAATGGGAGCGATTTAGGAGTTATGGACCTCCTGGAAGCCATATGCAAGCGGTATTACGCCCATCCGGAGGCCAGGGGTTGCTTTTTGCTGAAGTCGGGCTCGGAAGTTGGGGCAGAATTCCCGGAAATCTCCGCTTTGGTTCGGGACTATTACCTGGAAGTAGAAAAAAGCTTTAAAGGCTGCCTTGAAAATGACGCCAAAAGCGGTGTTATCCCAAAAATAGCCAGCTCAAAAGACGGGGCACGCTATCTGGTCAACCAGTGCTTTGGCATGCATGTTCATGCGCTGCTTTCTCCCGATCACAAACGATCGCACGAGATTTTGACCCAGGCCTTAGCCTTGCTTACCTGAGCCAGATTCATCCGGTTCTCCGAGGGGCCGGTGATCCTTTCTCCAGCCCTCCTTCTTTCATTATTCCAGCCCTCCTTCTTTTATGACAGGAACGGGGCACTGAACCCAGCTTCTTTACCGACAGGAACGGGGCACTGAACCCAGCTTCTTTACCGACAGGAACGAGGCACTGAACCCAGCTTCTTTACCGACAGGAACGAGGCACTGAACCCAGCTGAAGTATTTATCCACACCCTTTAGCGAAAAATCGGCTTCACGCGTCTTTAGGTCGAATCCTTTACCTTTGTCTTCCTTAAAAACGCCCCGCATGAAGTTTATCGTCTCCACCACCGCCCTGCTGCGTCAATTGCAGCTTATGAACGGGGTGATCAGCACGAATACTGTACTGCCCATTCTGGAAGGTTTTTTGTTCGAAATCCAGGCGGGCCGGCTCAAGATATCGGCAACTGACCTGGAAACGTCCATGTCTACCTCACTGGAAATTGAAACCAAGGACAGCGGTAAAATCGCTATCCCTGCGCGCATTTTGGTGGAAACCCTCAAAACCCTCCCGGAGCAGCCGCTGAGTTTTCGCATTGACGAAAAGACGTTTGGCGTTGAAATCACGACTGACCGCGGTAAATACAAACTGACGGGCGAAAACGGGGATGACTTCCCCCGTATTCCGGTAGCCGAAAATGTCTCCGGGTTGACCATTCCTTCCGGAGGGTTGCAGCGCGCTATCAACAAGACGCTTTTTGCCGTTAGCAATGATGAATTGCGTCCCGCCATGACCGGCGTGTACTTTCAATTAGAAACAGACGGCATCACATTTGTCGGCACCGATGCGCATAAACTGGTGCGCTACCGCCGCAACGATGTTGTCAGCTCGGCGCAGGCTTCGTTCATTGTTCCACGCAAAGCCCTCAGTTTGCTTAAATCCGCGCTTCCTTCTGAAGAAACGCAGGTGAGCATCTCTTACAACAACTCCAATGCCTTCTTCCGCTTCGGGGAAGTAGACCTCATTTGCCGCCTGATCGACGCCCGCTACCCCGATTACAACGCGGTCATCCCTAAGGAGAACCCCAACACGCTCCTGATTTCCCGCGCGGAATTGCTCAACACCCTCAAACGGGTCATGATTTTCTCCAACAAAACCACCCACCAGGTTTTGTTGCGCATTGCGGGTAGTGACCTCCAGGTTTCCGCTCAGGATTTGGACTTCAGCAACGAAGCCAGCGAGCGCCTGGATTGCGAGTACAAAGGAGATGACATGGAAATTGGGTTTAATGCCCGGTTCTTGTTGGAAATGATCAATGCCATGGACACCGAACAGGTGCGCTTTGAGCTCTCCACCCCCACTCGGGCAGGTTTGTTGCTGCCCGCCGAACCGGTAGACGAAGAGTCGCTCCTCATGTTGGTGATGCCGGTTATGCTCAACGCTTAACCGCGTTAGAGTCCAAAGGAGGGCTGGCCTTACCAGGGTCAGCGCCAGGGTCAGCGCCTGGTTCAGCGCCAGGGTCAACTCCCGGTTCAGCGCCTGGTTCAGCAGACCCTAAAGAGCCAAAATCGTCGTGTTCGCGCCCGGTTATCCGGCCTTTGAAAAAGGCCTGGTCTACCGCTTTTTCCATCAATGTTTCCAAAGGGTTGGGTGCCTCCAGGTCTCCGCTCGGCAAGGGAGGCCTTCCCGCGTCTACCCACGCTGTGAACCAAAAGCTTCCCACTTGCAGGATAGCGCTGTTCATGCGCCGCTCCACCATGCCTTCCATAGCGGCGTGGTATTGGGCTGAATACTCCCTGGAATAGACCCGGAGCACCGTTTCGCCTCGTTCTTCATAGGCGTACTTGGCGTCTGACCGGGCCGCATCGTTCAACGCCCGCTCAAAACTTAAGACGCTGTCAACCGCAGCAGAGCTGGCCAATGCCGTCTTCCAAATAACCCTCGATACATCCGGCAGATAGCGCGCCTGGCCCGTGAGGTGGTCGTACTGGCTGGCAAAAAGCTCGGGCAAGCGCGACTCCCAAAATCCGTGGATGCCGTGCTGGCCCGTCATGCCCCCGTTATAGTTCTCCGTGCAGTGCAGAGGGACGTGCAGATCACCCAAATAATGGCCCAAATCTGTGGAATGGCGCAAAATCATGCGAATGTTACCGTCGCGGAATGCCTTGCGCAACATGCCCATGGTGCGCTCAATGTGCCAAGGCGCTATGCCATTGTTGACCACGGTCTCCTCGCCAAACAAAGCCACGGCCTCGTCCCAGGACCGCGGGAGTGTGTCGTGCGGCCAGGGACCATAGCGATCCAAATCGATGAAATGGCGCGGCGCTTCCTCTTCAAATGCGTAGCGGCGTTTGTCCGGATCAACAGCGTGCTCTTCTAACCAGGCGATGTGGCGTTTGTAAAAAACCAACAGCTCCGATTCCGGCAGCGTAAAGACAGCAATCCGGTTAATGCGGCGATGTCCGTAAAAGCCCCAGGGCGCAGACGCTGTCTGAGCAGAGGGGCCAACACCGGCATAAGCCGGCAACAACAAACCCGGCAGCAAAAGCAGCAATGGCAATGCGGCGACCAACAGCGATCGTTTCATAAGACGAAAATGCCTGCCTCTGCTTCAAAAGACCTGGCCACGCAGAAAATTCACCGGCTTTGTGGATAAGTCCAACGGAGGATGCGCATTCAGCCGTGGGACCTAAATTCGCCCTTGATCCAAGCGCTGCATGAATCCAGAACCGTCCTTGCCCGCCCCACGCACAGCCCTTCGCCCGGAAACTGCCGACCCTGAACCCCTTCAGCATGCCGTGCAGCACTTTGCCGAAGGCCTTGCCCGTTACCAGCAGGCGGGCAAGCGCCTGTTTGCATCGTCTTCGTTTCAGTCCCATTCGCTGCCGCTCCTGCACTTGCTCAGCCGTTTTGCTCCGCAAACCCCGGTTTACTTTTTGGACACAGGCTTTCACTTTCCGGAGACGCTGGCCTTTCGCGGGCAAATGGCGCAACAGTTGAACCTCAACATTGTGGATTTGCGCTCCCCGGTAGGAAAAATGGGCCAGCGCGATGGCGCGGGGCAACTCCTATTTGCCTCCGATCCGGACCACTGTTGTTACCTGAACAAGACGCTTCCCCTGGACACCATTTTGCCGCGCTACGATGTCTGGATTTCAGGCCTTCGCCGCGACCAAAACAGCCACCGCGAACAACTGAACGAAGAAGTGCCCGGTCCGCATGGCACACTCCGCTGGCATCCGATGCTGGAGTGGAACGCGCGCTTGATTTGGCAGTATCGCCAGGCGCACGGGCTGCCGGAACACCCACTCGAGGCAAAAGGCTACCTCAGCGTTGGCTGTGAGCCCTGCACCGAGCGCTTCTTGCAAGCACAAGGCGCGGCGCTGCCCGAAGGCGACGCAGAAGCCCGGCGCGGCGGGCGCTGGGCGGGCTTGCGCAAAACCGAATGCGGACTGCACACTGACTTGATCGCCAAACCATGAGGGTACTGATTACCGGAGGCGCCGGATATGTGGGCTACGCGCTGGTCCAGCGGTTGCTGCGCAGCAAAGTTTACATAAGTGAAATTGTGGTTTACGATAACCTTTCTCGCAAAAACTATGCGTTGTTCAGCGGTCCGAAAACGGGGAGCGCTACCCTCCGTTTTGTTCCGGGCGAATTGCTCGACGGCCGCACGCTGAAGCGCGTCGTGGCTTCGGCGGATGCGGTGGTGCACCTTGCTGCCAAAGTAACTACGCCATTCGCGGACAACGAAGCCCATTTCTTTGACCAGGTCAACCACTGGGGCACGGCCCAATTGGTGCAGGCGGTGTGCGACGCCCCGGCGGTGAAGCGCTTCTTGTATTTGAGCAGCGTTTCGGTTTACGGCAATCACCCGGATCCGGTCAGCGAAAGCTCGCCTCCGCACCCGGATTCGTTTTACGGCCACGCCAAACTTCGTGGCGAAGAGCAATTGGTCCGCCTGCCGGAAAGCTGCCAAACGTATGTGTTGCGGGCTGGCAACGTGTACGGATTTAACCCTGCCATGCGCCTGGATGCCGTAGTGAACCGTTTTGTGTTTGAAGCGCATTTCCAGGGTCGGATCACACTGCACGGAAATGGGGAACAAGCCCGGCCTTTCATTCAGGTGGACAAGCTCGCAGGCCTTATCGCGGGCCTGCTGGAGCAGGAGCACACGGGTGCGTCGTTACCCGGTGTATACAATGCTGTGGAGCACAACTTCACGGTTCGCGAGATCGCCCGGGCGGTAGCCAGCATTTACCCGGATCTGGAACGGCACACCATCAACCAGCACCTGGAGATGAAGAGTCTTCGCGTACAGGTGCCGTGCGTGCTTACCCAAGCCCTTCCCCTGTTTGAGCGAAACTTTGGAGACGAAATCCGTGATTTTGGGGCCCACTTCGCTTTTTAACACGGCCAGCACACATCCTGACCCTGCACCCGGACTTTTGCCGGTAATTTTAGCCCATGAGATACCAGAAACTAGGCCGCAGTGGTCTGCGCGTATCCGAAATCTGCTTGGGCACCATGGGCTTCGGTACAGAATGGGGCTATGGTTCGGACAAAGAAGAAAGCCGCCGCGTTTTCCAGACCTTTTTAGAGGCCGGGGGAAACTTTCTGGACACGGCCAACCGCTATACCGAAGGCACGAGTGAGCGTTTTCTGGGCGAGTTTGTGAAGGAAAGCGGTCGTCGCGACGAATTGGTGATTGCCAGCAAGTACAGCTTGTTCACGCAACCCAACCGCATCAACGATGGTGGGAACCACCGCAAAAACCTGGTCCAGAGTGTGGAGGGCAGTCTGCAGCGCCTGCAGGTGGACTACCTGGATGTGCTTTGGCTGCACGCCTGGGACTTTCTGACGCCTGAAGAAGAAGTGATGCGCGCTTTGGATGACCTGGTGCGCGCCGGCAAGGTGCTTTATCTGGGCATTTCGGATACGCCCGCCTGGTTGGCGGCCCGCTGCAATACCTTGGCTGAGCTCCGGGGATGGACCGCTTTTGTGGGCTTGCAGGTAGAGTACAGTCTGATTACCCGCGACGCCGAACGCGACCTGCTGCCCATGGCCGAGCATCTGGGTTTGGGCGCCACCGCATGGGGCCCGATGGCGGGCGGCGCGTTGACCGGCAAGTACCTGGAAAAAAGCGATGCGGGCCGCCTCAAAGGGGAAAGCAAGCGGCTCAATCCGCGATCAGTTAAAATCACCAAGGCCGTTGTCTCTGTGGCAGAGCAAATTGGCTGCAGCCCTGCGCACGTAGCGTTAAACTGGGTGCGGCGCCGGGCCATTCCTATTGTCGGAACCCGCAATGCCAGCCAGCTCAGCGACAGCCTGGCTTGCCTGAATCACAGCCTTACCGACCGCCACTTAGAAAAACTGGACAAGGCCAGCGAGTTTGAAATGGGATTCCCGCATGACTTTCTGGCTTCTGACAACATCAAGCAAGTGCTGTTTGGCGGCCTGCAAAACCAAATCAAACCCTCCTGATTGCATGTGGAGCAAGGTTAAGCAGGGGCTGCGATCGCCCTTCCCGTTTTACCTGAACTCGGACCGGGACAACCTGCTCGTGGTCTTGGGCATTACGGCATTCACTTTGCTTTTTCTGCTCATTTTCCGGCCTTTCGGGCTGGCAGACGACATTAAGCAACCCGAAGCCCCTTTTGTTTTTTCGGGCATTGCATTCGCCGTGCTGTTCGTGCACGTGCTCGCTGTGCCGCGTATTGTTCCCCGCTATTTTGATGATTCCTGCTGGACGCTGGGCGGATTTGCCCTTTACAACCTCTGGATCATTGCGGTCATTGGCGTTTTTGGCACCATGTATGGCCATTTTGTGTTGGCAAACCCTTGCCACGACACGTTTTGGCATCATTTGCTGGTTGAGCAGTTCCGCGTCCTGACGATTGGCATTTTTCCAGTCAGCGCCATGATTTTTCTGATCCGCAACCGGATGCTGGCCCGAACCTTGCATGAGGTTGAAACAGCCAACCGCAACCTGGGCATCCGGCGGCAGGACCAACAACCCGCCCTATCCGCAATAGGTCAACCTTCTGCGAACGGCCATCATTGGATTATCCGCACCGATACCCAGGAACAACTGGAGTTGCCCAGAGGCGCCTTGCTTTATGCCGAAGCCGACGACAATTACAGCCGGATCCATTGGGTTGAAGCAGGCAAAGCCCAGGAGCGCATGCTTCGGCTCACCCTCAAGAACCTTGAAGAACAATTGCCCGGCGAAACGGTGGTCAGGGTGCACCGCTCATTTTTGGCCAATTTGGCGCGCGTAGATGAATTGCGCGGAAATGCCTCGGGCTACCGCCTGTTTTTCAGCCCTGCCGAAGCCGAAGTACCCGTGGCCAGGACACGCAGTCGCGATGTGCTGGACCTGATCGAAGGAATCGGCCACCTGGCCTGAACGCCATTCGCCCCAAACGCGGTCCCTTTCGCCCCAGAGGCCTTCCATTCACCACAAAAGCCCTGCTGCCGGCTACATCAGCGCAGGCCGGCATCCGCTGGGCCTGCTTCTGCGCGTAATGTTGGGGAGGTCATTCTGAACCTTTCGGGCGAAGGGCGTCCGCGCTCCAGCAACCTCTGAGCAGATTTTGGCCTCTTTTTTAAACACACACGTACCCGTCATGAAAGCTTTAACCGTTTTTTCCCTGATCCTGGCCCTGAGCGGCTCAGTTTTCGCCCAGCAAACACAAAACCTTAAGGTTTTGGTCAACGGCATCCCCGAATCCGAAGTGCCAACTCTGGTCATGCTCTACGGCTCGGGCACACAATTCATCAACGAGCAAACCCCAGCCTTGGAACAGCAGGTCATCGCGGCCGGCCAAACCCGGGCCAGTCTGGAATTTTCGTCGCTGCAAACCGGCGAGTTCTACGCCATCCTGGTTGTCCAGGACCTGAACGGCAACGGCGCGTTGGACCGCAAAAACGGCCGCGCCACGGAGTCCTACGTTTTCTCGGAAACCGGATCTTTCAACGGCACCCCCAGCTTCTCTGACGTAGCTTTCCGACTGAGCCCAGAGACCAGCGCAGTGCTGCTGAACGTGATTGAAGTCAAGTCCAAAGTCAAGCCGGGCGCAGAGACGATGTCTGCTCGCTAAGCTCCTGTCGGCAATAGGAGAATCGGCCAGGCTACCCGGAACTTCCTGGGTAGCCTGGACAGTTCCGGGCAATCCTGGTATGCAGTTTGCTGCTGGTCTGCTGCTGCCAGGCTGATCCCGCTGTCATGGGTGGAAGTTGCCCGCAACTCCTATCTTTACGGGCTTATAACCCCGCCCCCCCCATGCTGCGAAACCTGATTTTCAGTGCCGGTTTGTTGCTTTCCGTTTTTCTGACTTCCTGCCTGACGGACGAAGTAGCTCCCAACATCAGCCTGCGCAACGCCGCCGGAGATACCATTACTTCGGACACGCTGACCATTGGCCTGAACGAAATCCTGACCGTAGTTTCTATAACGGAAGACGACCAGGACATCAGCACGGTAGAGTATTTTCAGGGCTATCCCAATGCCAGCGAACTGCCCATCGACTATGCGGCCCCGATTGACCTGACCAACCGCCGCCACGAAGTGTTTGTAGATCTTTCATTCCCGGATACGCTGTACATCAGCGGAGAATTCGGCACCCTGCGCGTGCGGGCCGAAGATCGCGAAGGGAATGTATCAGAGTTGAGCAAGCGGATTCGAGTCAACTGACCTCATCCAGGCATTCTAACAGCCGCGCGCAAGCCCAGTCCACTTCATCCGGCGCAATAGTTAGCGGTGGGGCTATGCGCACGCAGTGCGGCGCATAGAGGAACCAATCCGTCAACAATCCGGCTTCGAGCGCCCTGGCAATCACTGCCTGGGTCTTTTTTGCACTTTCCAGCTCAAGGGCCATCAACAGCCCACAGGAACGCACCGCCTTAATGGCCGGATGCTTCAATGCATCCCGAAACTGCGCTTCGATTTTGGGCACCTGCTCCATCCGATTCTCGTCCAACAAGGCCTCCAGGGCGGCCAACCCGGCGGCACACGACAGCGGATGTCCACCAAAGGTGGTGATATGCCCCAAAACTGGATCGCAAGTCAGCACCTGCATCACGTTGCGTGAAGCAACGAACGCACCCAAGGGCATTCCACCCCCAAACGCCTTGGCCAACACCACAATGTCCGGCACTACCCCGCTATGTTCCAAGGCCAAATAAGTTCCCGTGCGTCCGCAGCCCGTCTGCGACTCATCAAAAATCAATAGGGCACCCGTTTGGGTGCAGCGGTTTCGCAGAGCCTCCAAGTACCCATTCGGGGCAAGGGTGACACCACTTTCCGCCTGGACTGGCTCAATCAACACGGCAGCCGTTCGCCCGGAAATGGCGGCAAGCTGGGTGGCATCGCCATAGTCCAGGTTGCACACATCGGGCAGGAGCGGCCGAAATGCTGCCTTCCATTCCTCCGTACCCCCTATGCTGATAGCACCGTGGGTGGAACCGTGGTAGGATAGCTTGAAACCGATCAGCTCGGTGCGTCCCGTAAAGCGTTTGGCGAGTTTCAGCGCCCCTTCCACCGCTTCACTGCCTGAGTTAACATAATAAATGTTATCCAAGCTAGCCGGCAACAAGGGCAGCAGTTTAGCGGCAAAATCCGTTTGCGGCGACTGAATCAATTCGCCATAAACCATCGTGTGCATGTGCCGTGCCGCCTGCTTTTGCACCGCTTCTACGATGCGCGGGTGCCCGTGGCCCATGTTGCTCACGGCAATGCCCGAAATCAGGTCGAGCCAGCGCTGGCCATCACGGCCGTAGAGATAGAGCCCCTGAGCCCGCTCAATCTCCAGAGCAAGCGGAAATGCGCTGGTCTGGCCCTGGTGGCGGAAGAAAAGTTCGCGGGTGTTCACGGCTACCCTTTGCGGGCAATCGCACGGCGCACGGCCGCGACCACGTCCGGGGTATCCAGCTTGTATTTGACCAGCAACTGGTCAGGGGTTCCGCTTTCGCCGAAGCTATCGTGAACTGCCACCAACTCCTGCGGCACGGGGAATTCCCGGGTCAACACCTGCGCAATACTGCTTCCAAGGCCACCTAACATTTGGTGTTCCTCGGCTGACACTGCACATCCCGTCTTGCGCACGGAATCCAGAATGGCTTTTTCGTCCAGAGGCTTAATGGTGTGGATGTTGATGAGCTCCACGCTGATGCCTTCGGCCTCCAGGATGTTCACGGCTTCAATGGCTTTGGCCACCAAATGGCCCGTGGCAAACAAACTGACTGCCGTACCGGGCTTCATCATCACCGCTTTGCCAATTTCAAATTTCTGGTCGGCGGGGGTAAAAATGGGCCATTTGGGGCGGCCAAAACGCAGGTACACCGGGCCGTGGTGCTCGGCAATGGCCAGGGTTGCGGCCTTGGTCTGGTTGTAATCGCAGGGGTTAATCACCGTAAACCCGGGCAGCATTTGCATCATGCCCAAGTCTTCGAGAATCTGGTGAGTGGCTCCGTCCTCACCTAACGTCAGGCCGGCATGTGACGCACAGATCTTGACGTTTTTGCCCGAATATGCAATGGATTGCCGCACCTGGTCGTACACGCGACCTGTGGCAAAATTGGCAAAGGTGGTGGCGAAGGGAATTTTACCGCCAATGGTCAAGCCAGCAGCAATGCCCATCATGTTGGCCTCGGCAATGCCGCACTGGACATAGCGCTCCGGAAAATCGCGGATGAAATCCTGCAGTTTCAATGAGCCCGCCAAATCCGCGCAAAGCGCCACCACATTGGGGTTGCGCTTGCCCAGTTCGTGGATGCCGGTGCCGAAGCCCGAGCGGGTGTCTTTGCCGTTAGCATAATCCAATTGCATCCACATAAATCAGCGGTTTTTTTAAGGCGATTAAGGCCAAAGTCCCGGTCAATGTTAGCGGTCAATGATTCGGGCCAAAGTTAAGAGCCAAAGTTAAAGCTTGAGCGATGAGGTTGTGCCGGGTTTGACTTCAAACTCACGCGTTTGAGTCGATCGCATAGACCTGTTCTGCTTGGCGCGGTATACGACCTGATAGAGACCAGGTTGCAAAGCAATGGTTTCGTTCCTCGGCAGCGGGTTGAGCTGAAACACTTCCTCCCGCTCCCCATCTACCGCGGTAAAGACGCTCCCTATCAATTCGTGGGCATGCACGAAGGTGACATACCCCGGTGCGGGAATCTCAAACGTGGTGATTTTATCCTGTTCCAACGCAATGCCCCGAATGACCAACCGGGGCAAAGTCAAAATCTCCAGATCGTACTTGCCGGTCAGGTAGCGCTGTTCGGAATTGAAGTCCTGGACGTTGAGCGTTTCGCGGCTTCCTGTTTGGTACACCAAAGCCTGGAGGCGGTAGCTGAACGTATTGCCTAAGGTGCCCAAGCGCAAAGTACCTTGTGCTGCCGGCACTTTAACCACGTTGTATTGGTTGCTTTCAATCAGCACCTTGTCTACCGAAACCGGAGGAATGGAATGCACGACCAGGTGGTAGTCCAGAATCGGATCAACGTACACGGTATCCGGCTCACCGCGGTCGTTGAGAGTGTGGTAAAAATTGTAGCGAAGCTTACCGCCCGGCAATCCATAAAAACTCATGTTCAGGTCCGTCTCCAGCGGACGCTGAGCTTCGTCCAGCAAATCCACCCGCAGCACCGTGCGGCTCAGCACCTTTTGCAACACGCGCTCCATAACCCGGTCCAGGTCAGCGCGGGCCCCGGCATTGTAGAAATCACCGATGCAGGAAAACACCCCGTGCGTCTCCGGCTCCATGGCCAGACCGATCACAAACGCGCGCAACAGCACGTTTTTGCTGCGCAATAATTCAATTTCGTAGCAAGGATCCCTGTTGCAGCTCTCCACCCCATCGGTAATCATGATGATGATGTTCCGGCTGTCGGGATCTTCAGGGAAATCTTTGGCACTCTGAGCCAGCGCAAAGGCAATCGGCGTGATGCCTTTGGGCTTGACTTCGTTCATTTTGGTCTTTACAGCCTGGTGGTTCCCCGCCCGAAAGCCCACCTCCAGCCGCGAATCCTGGCAATTGTATTCACTTTGGTAACTCAAATGGCCGTAAAGCCGCAGCCCGATCTCCAGGTTGTCCACCTGGCTCAACGTGTCCACAATCTTGCTGATTACTTCCCGCGCCGCAGCCATTTTAGTCCCCGTTCCCCAGATATCGGTCATGCTCCGACTGGCGTCTACCAGGAACAAAATGCGCGTCGTCGGCGGCTTAGATGCCGGTACTTCACCAACCGGTTGCGCAAACAGCCCGCCAGCAGCTCCCAGGCCAACGACCAGGGCCAGTGAGACAAAGCAAGTTTTGCGGTATCGGTTTAAGGCATTCAACGGGGGAAGGGTTTCTGTCCGGCTGGCAACAGCGCCGGTCATTCCAAGCGAACGGTGGTGCTTTTGGCGGGATAAATCACGGCAAGAACCTCACGGGTATTGTCAATTTTCTTATTCCTGGACGGGCGAAAGACCAACAGGTATTCGCCGGGCTGAAGGTCCAGGACTTCGCGACCGCTAAACGCACGCCACTCGTAGACCCGAACCAATTCCTGCTGCCGCTTGATGAACACCCCCAAAATTCCGGGCTCGTTGGTCTGAACCAGCAGCCGGCCCGAAGCGGGCACAACGTAGGGGTTCACCTGACCGGGCAAAATGGGAAAGTCGTCCATTTCAATGCGGGGAAGCGTCAGGATTTCAAGATTGTAACTGCCCGCGAGGTAGCGGTGCAGGGTGTTGAAATTCTGGACGTACAGGATTTCGTGCGTTTCCGGATCCCGGACCAGGCATTTGAGGTCGGTAAAACCGGGATTGCCTTCAACCTGGAGCACCAGGTCGCCTTGGGGAACGTCAAGCGCAATGATGTTGTGGCGGCCGGCCACCAATTCCACGTTCTGCCGGCGAACCGGCGGAGTAGTGTGCGCATCGATGTTGTATTTGCCCACCGGATCCAGGTAAAGCGTGTCGGGGGCACCGCTGCGCAAGGTGGTGTGCACCAGGTTGTACAAGTCCTGGCCCGTGTATGCATCGTAGAACGTCAGTTCCACGTCTGATTCCGCGGCTCGGCCAAGGTGATCCAACAGGTTAACCTGAACAGTAGTGTTGCGCAGCGCCTGCGAGATGACCACCCCCAGCGCTTCCTGAAAGCGCACAGGATCGGCCGCATCGTAATAATCGCCGACACAATCAAAGGCAGCCTGTTCGGTGGGATCCAAGCCCAGCCCAATGATGTAGGGTTTTAGCGAAATACGCCGGTTGCGCAGGGCCTCAGAGCTGGCACAGGGGTCGCCGGAGCAACTTTCCTCACCATCTGTAATGAGGACGATGGCGTTGACGGCGTCACTTGACCCTGAAAAATCGTGGGCGGCTAAAAACAGGGAGTAGGCAATAGGGGTATACCCTTTGGGTTCAATGCGGTCCAGCGCGGCCCGGACTTCTGCGGCATTGTTGCGCCCAAAAGGCACCTCCAGGCGGGAATCTTCGCAGTTTTTGAGTTCGCGCGGGCTCTGGTGCCCAAAAACCCGCAAGCCAAATTCAATGGGTTTGTTCTGCCGGTTGATGGAGTCAATGGCCTTTTCCAGCAGCTCCCGGGCCACCTCAAACTTGGTCCGGCCCTCCCAGGTTTCTTTCATGCTCCCCGAACCGTCCAACAAAAACAGGATGCGGGTGGTTTCCGGCTCGTAGAATTTTTCGGTCGCCGGGTAGGTGGGCGCTGTCTGAGCATGAAGGCCTGACCACGCTGTGCCGACCAGACTCAGCAGAATAAAAACGATGCTATGGTTTTTGAGCCTGCGAATAATGGGCAGTGTAGGTTAAAATACGGAGAAAGCACGGTCAATTCCGGGCGAAGGGCACCGAATCTGGCCACGGCCTCAGTAGTCGCCGAGGGTCTCCTCCAACTGGGACAGCGCCGAGGCCAACTGTTTGTCGTTGGGCGCAATGCCGTGCCATTCGTGAGTTCCCTCCATAAAATCGACGCCCTTGCCCATGGCGGTGCGCATCAGAATAATCTGGGGCACACCCTGGCCCGAATTGGCCTTGGCCTGCTTTAACGTGCCAACCACTTCGCTCATTTCATTGCCTTCCATTTCCAGCACGGTCCACCCAAAGGCCTCCCATTTGGCGCGCAGGTCGCCCAGGCTGAGCACTTTTGCTGTGGGGCCGTCAATTTGCTGGCCGTTCCAGTCTACCGTGGCGATGAGGTTGTCCACTTTGTTGTGGGGAGCAAACATGGCCGCTTCCCAAATCTGGCCCTCCTGAAGTTCGCCGTCGCCGTGCAGCGTCCAAACCAAGTGGTCATCGCCGTTCATTTTCTTGGCCAACGCAGCTCCGATGGCCACGCTCAGCCCCTGACCCAGCGAACCGGAGGCCACGCGAATACCCGGAAGACCTTCGTGGGTGGTTGGATGGCCCTGTAACCGGGAATTAAGCTTGCGGAAACTGGCCAATTCGGCCACGGGAAAGTACCCGCTGCGGGCCAGGGTACTGTAAAAGACCGGAGAAATATGGCCGTTAGACAGAAAAAAGAGGTCTTCTCCTGCCCCATCCATGTCAAAACCGGGCTTGCGGTCCATCACCTCAAAATAGAGCGCGGTGAAGTAGTCCGTACAGCCAAGCGAACCGCCTGGATGCCCGCTCTGGCAGGCGTGTACCATTCGGACAATATCGCGCCGGATTTGGCTGGCCAGCCGCTGCAGTTCGTCAATAGATGCCATGGCGCGAAGATAGGGTTGCGGCCCGGCAAGGGAAAACAAACAATCCCCAACAGCGTCCTATATTCGCGGCATGAGCCGCAGATTCCTTTCCACAATAGCGCTTGTTGCCTGGGTAGCTGTCCTGGGAAGCGCGGCTGGTTGCAAAAACTCCCCCAAGTTCGAAGGGCCCCAACTCATGCGCTGGGACTTTTCTGAAGCCTCTACCCGTTCCTACGCTTTTGAACAGCGTTCGGAATCCTACTCGGTGATGGCGATGATGATGCCCGACGGAACGCCAATGGCTGATACCTCCCAGTACAAAACCATCTCAACGGCTGACCTGCGGGTGATTTCGGCTGGCGGAGGAACGGCCAACATGACCCTGGAAGGCATGTCCATGCGGGCCTTTCAATACAACCCCCATACCGGGGTGCTGATGGACTCCATGACCGAAGATATGGACCCCATTACCGTGGAAAACCTGGCGGAAACCGGCAAACCCGATTCCACCGATCAACAGACGCAGCAGTTATTTGACTACCTCTTTCCCCTTCCCGTTGATCAATTGTCGGTGGGCGAAACGGAGGAGCGGGGCCTGGAAGTTCCGTTTAATACCCTCGGCTCCGTGTTGCCGGTAGGTGGCACCGTCAAAACCACCTTTACCGAAATTACCCAGCACCAGAACCGAACCTGCGCGCGCCTCGACACGGAGTTGCTCCTGGACCGGGTTGACCTTCCCCAGGACATGCCTGGCGAATACCTGTTCAAGCGTTCGGGCACCTCAACCTTTTATTTTGACCTGCAAAAACGGGAGTTTGTTTCTGGCGAAGTGTCGATTACCAGCACGGTAATTATGGATGCCGGCATGGAGAACGGCATTTTTAACATCGAAAGCACCGACACCTTCACGCTCCAATTGGCGGAATAAGGCCTTTATGGCGGCGGGACCAGCTGCTTCAAGGCCAGGTCAACGTTTTCTTTATCAGCAGGTTATGATTGTGTTAAGGGGTTGACCGCAGGCAACCCCAGCGTTGGCTTTTTCGTATCTTTGAAGGAGTGCCTTTCCCGAGCCTTGCAGGCTTTGCTTTTTTGCTTCGCTTTCTTTTCCTCCTCTCTTCTCCTGTCACCGGCCATGCCACCGGAACTGACCCCCGGATTCTATCATGAGCACCAACGACGTTTATCAACCCGCCCATCCCGTCCGCATTGTCACCGCTGCCAGTTTGTTCGACGGCCACGATGCGGCCATCAACATCATGCGCCGAATCATCCAGGCCAGTGGCTGCGAAGTCATTCACCTGGGGCATGACCGAAGCGTAGAGGATGTGGTCAACACCGCCATTCAGGAAGACGTTCAAGCCATTGCGATCACCTCTTACCAGGGGGGGCACAACGAGTACTTCAAGTACATGGTTGACCTGCTCAAAGAAAAAGGGGCCGGTCACATCCGTGTTTTCGGGGGAGGGGGCGGTGTCATTCTGCCCGACGAAATCCGCGACTTGCACGCGTACGGTGTCAGCCGCATTTACTCGCCCGACGACGGGCGGGAAATGGGCCTGCAGGGAATGATCAACGACCTGATCAAAAAAAGTGATTTCCCGCTCGGCCAGTCCGTGAACGGCGAAATCGGCAAACTGAAAACCCGCGATGCCGGCAGCATTGCCCGATTGATCTCGGCCGCTGAAAACTTTCCGGACCTGGCTGAACCGCACCTCAGGCAGATTCGCGAAACAGCCGCACTGACCACCATCCCCGTGCTTGGCATTACCGGCACAGGGGGCGCGGGAAAAAGCTCGCTGGTAGACGAACTGGTGCGGCGCTTCCTTATGGACTTTCCGGATAAATACATCGGCATTGTTTCGGTTGATCCGTCCAAACGCAAAACAGGAGGCGCGCTGCTCGGCGACCGCATCCGGATGAACGCAATCAACAACCCACGGGTTTACATGCGCTCGCTGGCCACGCGCCAGGCCAACCTGGTCCTGTCCAAACATGTCGGCGACGCGGTGGCCATTCTGAAAGCCGCCCATTTCGACCTGATTATTCTGGAAACTTCCGGCATCGGGCAAAGCGACACGGAGATCACCGAATACGCCGATCTGAGCCTGTACGTCATGACCCCGGAATACGGGGCCGCCACCCAGTTAGAGAAAATTGACATGCTCGATTTCGCAGACCTGGTGGCCCTCAACAAGTTCGACAAACGCGGGGCCCTCGACGCCCTGCGCGACGTGCGCAAGCAAGTGCAGCGCAACCGCAAACATTTTGAAAGAAACGTAGACGAAATGCCCGTTTTTGGCACCATCGCCAGCCAGTTCAACGATCCGGGCACCAACACGCTCTACAAATCGCTGATGCTGGTGCTTCAGGAAAAGGGGTTCGAAGGGCTTCCGTCTCATTTCACCGCTCCGGAAGAAATGAGCGAGAAGGTGTTCATCATCCCGCCCAAGCGCGTGCGCTATTTGGCAGAAATCAGCGAAGGCATCCGTCAGTACAACCTGAGGGCGCTGGATCAACGCCATGTGGCCCAGCGACTTTACGCGCTGGACCAGGCCATGGAAGCGCTGCGCGAACGCGGCGCTGACCAAAACGCACTCACGGCCTTGCAGGCAGCCCGCGATCAGACTGCACTGGAATTCGACCCGAAAAACCAGGCCATGCTGGACCGCTGGCCCAGCCTGATCAAGCGTTTCAGCGATCCCGAGTTTACGTTTAAAGTGCGCGACCAGCAACTGGTGGTGGAGACCCACACGGTGTCGTTGTCTAACCAGCGCATTCCGCGCGTCAGCCTGCCGCGTTACGAGGCCTGGGGCGATCTGTTGTACTGGATGCTGCAGGAAAATGTGCCGGGACTTTTCCCGTATACCGCCGGCATCTATCCGTTTAAGCGCGAAGGGGAGGATCCCACGCGCATGTTTGCGGGGGAGGGGGGACCGGAGCGCACCAACCGCAGGTTTCATTACGTCAGCCTGGGCATGCCGGCCAAGCGCTTGTCCACCGCCTTTGACTCGGTGACGCTGTACGGCCACGATCCGGATTACCGCCCGGATATTTACGGCAAGATCGGCAACTCCGGGGTATCCATCTGTTGCCTGGACGACGCCAAGCGGCTGTACTCGGGTTTTGATTTGTCCGACGCAAAGACCAGTGTGTCGATGACCATCAACGGGCCAGCGCCAATGATTCTGGCCTTCTTTCTCAATGCCGCCATCGACCAGCAGTGCGGCAAGTACATTCTGCAAAACGGGCTGGAGCACCAGGTCAACGAAAGAATCAAAGCCCTTTACGCCGAAAAAGGTATGACGCGTCCCGAGTACGCCGGTGAGCTTCCGGTAGGGCACAACAAGCTGGGTTTGCACCTTTTAGGTGTGAGCGGCAGCGAAGTCCTTCCCTCAGAAATTTACGAGGAGATCAAACAGCGCACGATGGCGTCTGTGCGCGGAACCGTCCAGGCGGACATCCTCAAAGAAGACCAGGCGCAAAACACCTGCATTTTCAGCACAGAATTTGCGCTGCGGCTGATGGGCGATGTGCAGGCGTATTTCATTGAGAACAACATCCGTAACTTTTATTCTGTTTCGATTTCCGGTTACCACATTGCCGAAGCGGGCGCCAACCCCATCACACAATTGGCCTTTACGCTGGCCAATGGGTTCACGTATGTAGAATACTACCTGAGCCGGGATATGGACATCAACGCGTTTGGTCCCAACCTGAGCTTTTTCTTCTCTAACGGGCTTGACCCGGAATACGCCGTCATTGGCCGGGTGGCCCGTCGCATCTGGGCCAAGGCCATGAAAAATCGCTACGGGGCCGACGACCGAACCTGCAAACTCAAGTACCATATTCAAACCTCTGGTCGTTCTTTGCACGCCCAGGAAATTGATTTTAACGACATCCGCACTACGTTGCAGGCTCTCTACGCTATTTACGACAACTGCAACAGCCTGCACACCAACGCTTATGACGAGGCCATCACCACGCCCACAGAAGGCAGCGTGCGCCGCGCCATGGCCATTCAGCTCATCATCAACCAGGAGTTGGGATTGGCCCGCAACGAAAACCCAATGCAGGGCAGTTTCATTACCGAACAATTAACGGATTTGGTAGAAGAAGCTGTGCTGTTGGAATTTGATCGCATTACGGAGCGCGGCGGCGTTCTCGGGGCTATGGAGACCATGTACCAGCGCGGCAAAATCCAGGAGGAAAGCCTGCACTACGAAACACTCAAGCACACCGGTGAACTGCCCATCATTGGGGTCAATACATTCCTGAGCGACAAAGGCTCGCCTACCATCATTCCCGATGAAGTGATTCGCGCCACGGAAGCTGAAAAACGCAACCAGATCACGACGCTGCGCAACCTGCAACAGTTCCGCGCCGACCGCTCAGAAGCCTCGCTCAAGGCGCTGCAAACGGCGGCCATTCACAACGAGAACATTTTTGAAGTGATTATGGAAGCGGCCAAATACTGCTCGCTGGGGCAAATGACTGCCGCCTTGTTTGAGGTTGGAGGGCAGTACCGTCGCAACATGTAATGCCGGAGGAGTTAATCTGGACGACGCCTCTTGGGGTTGTTCTTGCGCGAGCGTACAACGGCAAACTCGGGGGCTTGACTTTTCTGGATGAGGGCCAGCAGTTGAACGCTGAAACAGAAGTATCGGAACATCAGGCCTCGAATAAAGCCGTGCTTGCTCTTACCCGACAACAACTCAGCGAGTATTTCGCCCGCCAGCGCCAGGCTTTTTCCGTGCCCTTGCACCTGGAGGGAACCCCTTTTCAGCAATCCGTGTGGCAGGCTTTGCAATCCATACCTTACGGCCATACCCGAAGCTACCAGGAGCAGGCGCAGCAGATGCGCCAGGCGTCTGCCATCCGAGCCATCGCAGCGGCCAATGGGCGCAATCCTATAGCGGTGTTGGTGCCTTGCCACCGGGTGTTGGGGGCGGGGGGAAAATTGACCGGCTACAGTGGCGGCCTCTGGCGCAAACAAGCCCTTCTGGACCTGGAACGGCCGGGGTTGTTCGGGTAGTACGCGGTAGCGGTAGGCAATGGTGTCCGTAAGGTTCAGCCTGGCCGGTGGCCGTTGCTTAAAAGTGTTCCGGGCCGATTTAGAAAACCCTCGGATCAAGCCGCCGGATTCACCTTACTTTTGGGAATTATGAAACGCGTTCCCGCTCTCCCAATTCTGCGTTTATGGTTATTGATTGGCGCATTCCTTTCTACCGCCGCTGCCTCACAGAGCCAAGTTGTTCAGTTTGATGCTGATCCAGCAATATCACCTCTGGATGTGCACCTGCTGGAAGGCCGTGCCGCAAGTGGCCCGGTGTCCGATCAGCGCGCGCGCCGACAGGCCATGGCCACCGCTTTTGCGCCATTTTTGCACGGTGTTGCTTCAGGTGATCCGCTGCCGGACGGGGTTATTCTCTGGACCCGTGTAACGCCCGAAAGCCCTTCGCCCGAACCCATTGAAGTGCGCTGGCGCATGGCGCTCACGGCCTCCATGAGTCCTGTGCTGGCAGAAGGGACCAGTATGGCCAACGATGATCGCGACTACACGGTCAAAGTAGACGTGCGCGGTCTGTTGCCCAACCAACATTACTACTACCAGTTTGAAGCGCTCGGGCGCAAATCCGTGATTGGGCGAACGCGCACCGGCACAACGGGCAGCCTGGATCGGTTGCGGCTGGCAGCGGTGTCTTGCTCCGATTACCGCGCGGGGTATTTTCACGCCTACGCTCGTTTGGCAGCCCGGAACGATCTGGCCCTGATCCTGCATCTGGGTGATTATTTCTACGAAGGCGGCGGCGGTCCGGATGACCGCACGCACGAACCCGATGCGGAGATCTACCGGTTGCAGGACTACCGCGCGCGCTATTCGCAATACCACCTTGATCCGGATTTGCAGCGAGTGCACCAGGTGCATCCTTTCTCCACCATTTGGGACGACCACGACATTGTCGTCGACGCCTTGCGCGACACCAGTCTGCGGCACGACGAAGAATTCGGCAGCTACCGCGACCGCAAGTGGGCCGCCATAAAAGCCGCGTATGAGTGGCTGCCTTTGCGCGAAGATCCTGTTGATTCGCTGCGCATCTGGCGCTCCCTGCCCTACGGCGATCTGGCAGAAGTTTTCTTACTGGACACGCGATTGTACGACCGCGATCGTTTTGCCACTGATGCCAGCGATCCAATTTACCAAAGCCCTGATCACCGCCTCCTTGGACCGGCGCAAATGGCGTGGCTGCAGAGCGGCCTGGCCGCGTCAACAGGCCGCTGGAAAGTGCTGGCCAACCAGGTCATGATGGGACACCTCTCCGCCCTGGAAGATGACCCGGTCATCTTTGAAAACTGGGCAGGCTACACCGCAGAACGGGATGCGCTTTACGCTTATCTTGATGACAATAACATAACTAATACTGTGGTTGTAACCGGTGATTTTCACGTGTCTATGGCGCTGGATTTAGCCCCTAACCCGCGGCTTCCGGAGAATTACAACCCCGAAACTGGCGAAGGTTCGCTGGCCGTTGAATTTCTGGTGCCCAGCGTGACCGGTGAAAATTTTGACGAAGGGGAGACCTACGGTTTTAGCAACTCCGCATCCGCTTCGTTCCTGATTTCACAAGCCAACAAGCACATCAAGTGGAGCGAACTGGACGGACATGGCTACGTGCTGCTTGACCTCAACGCCGATCGCGCCCAGGCAGAATTCTGGCACCTGGAGGACATCAGCGACCCGGACAATACCATAGAAAATGCTGTGTTATTGTGGGAAACACTGACCGGCACGCAGCGAATCCAGCGCAGTTTTACGCCTTCCGCACCGATCGAAGGCCTGCCCCCCCTCCCCCCGCTCGACACGACAGCCGCATCCCCGGCCAGCGGCAACGTGCTGTTGAGTGCAGGACCTAATCCCTTTGAAACATCGTTTAGTGCTAACCTCTTGCTGAGCGCCGAGGCATCGGTGGAATGGTCTGTGTACAATGCGGCAGGGTTGCGGGTAGCGCACGCCCCTGCACAAACTCTGGCCGCCGGGAACTACCTGATTCGCCAGGCAGCCGAGACCTGGACCCCGGGCTTGTACATCCTGGATTTGGCATTAGACGGAGAACGCGTGCAACGCAAGTTGTGGAAAGCGCGCTGAGCCAAATGCCCGAGCGGAACGCATCGGTTTCTGGTGCTGAGCTATGCCGGTTTTTGCACGGGCAGATTGGGCGAAGGCTGACGCTGTACAACATCGCTCAGGGAAGCACTAAAATCTTTCGGCTTCGTATTTGTATTCCGTCCGGATAAATGACTTCCAGCACGTAGGGACCAGGAGCCAGGGAACCGAGTTGCACCGTAACAAAAGGTCCGGTTACCAATTGGGCGTCCATGACGCGCTGACCCGCAGCATTGAACAAACTGACCCGTGCAATGCCACTGATGGATTCACCAAACTTGAAATACAATTGCTGGCCGCTGCGCACCGGACTGGGATAAATGCTCAGGCAGTCGCCCAGGCATGGAACCGGATTCCACGCGGGATTGTAAATGCGGATGATGCGATCGTCATCTACGGTGACCGCATACTGGCCGTTGAACTCGCGATTTGAAGTGCACAAGTACACGCTGCCGTCGGGGGCGGTGAGCACATCGCGGATGCGGCCAAAGACCCCAATCTGGTTGAGCTGCCCAAGGTCAGTAGGCACCACCGGACCTTCATGCAAATAGTCGCGGACCCCTAAAACCTCCAGGCCTTCCGTGTCCAGTTGAATAACGCGAATGCGCTGTCCCGGATCGCCGCGGCGTTTGAGAAATCCTGCAATCAGGCAACCTTGCCACTGGGGAATGGCCGGATGGTTGTAATAATCCAACCCGCTGGGCCCGGCGGTCGGTGTCCAGGTTACGTGCGGCTCCACCACCGCATAGACTTCGCAAAAGGCCGCTTCTTCCGGCGCATCGCAGGCACCGGCAACTTCGGGCCAACCGTAATTGCGACTGGCTATGTGCCGGTTAAGTTCATCATCGGCATCTTCTCCGTGCTCCGTTGACCATATCTCTCCATTAGGCAACTGCACCAAGCCCTGCATGTTGCGATGGCCGAGGGTATACAAGGCAATGCCGGGAAAAGGATTGTCCGCTGGAATGCTTCCATCTAACTCGAGCCGAAGCAATTTGCCGTTTGGGCTGAGGGAGTCCTGAGGAAGAAAGGGATTGAAGGCATCGCCTGTGGCAAAGAGCAGTTTGCCCGTCTGGTCTAACAGCAGCCGCGCACCGTTGTGCGAATCCCTTCCCGCCATTTCCAACAGGATTTCTTCATCCTGCAAGCCATTGGCTCCGAACCAAAATCGGGAGAGCCGGAGGTTGTCTTCCGTGTAGGTGTAGCTAACGTAAATCCAGGGCTCGTTGGCAAAATTCGGGTGCAAAAACAGCGCATGGAGTCCCGAGTTGTCAGTAGAATTGAACACACCCGGAACAGTGTCCAGCACCACAACTTCTTTGGTGGAAGGATCATAGCGTTTGAGCGCACCGGTTCGTTCAGTAAACCATAGTTGATCATCCGGTCCCCAAACCAAATCCCAGGGCAAATCCAAGTTGCGCGCTACCACCTCCGCCACCAGAGGAACGGGATCGGAAATGGCATAGGCATTCAACGCCGGGCGTTGGGCGAAGGTGAAATCACCGACGAGCAGGAAAGACCATACCAGCAAACAACGCCACAAAGGGTGCAAACGCATGCCGCCAAAACTACGACGGCAACCCGATTCAGGAACGCTGCTCCGGTGAGCCCTCATGGAGCCAGCAAAAACCCTACTGCCGGAGCCAGGCGCTCCTGCACCCAAAGGTTGTATTGCAAGCCACTCGGGTGAAGCCCGTCAGCGGCCACTAACGCAGGCTCCGCTAAGCCTCGTCGCGATAAATCGGTGATGGCCAGCCAGGTGATGTTCTTCTGTAACGCCACCCGTCGGTTTACCGCGTTCAAGGAGTCTATGCCGGTACTCACTATTGCAGGATCGGGCAGCGCAGCGCCAAATGGCGTGTAGGCATAGTCCGGAATGCTGACGACGAAGACGCGGTCGGACCTTGACCCGGCCAGAAACACCGCGGTGTCCAACAAGGCGCGAAACTCGGCTTCGTAGGCATCAATGGGGCGACCCTGGTAGAAATTGTTGACGCCGATGAGCACGGAGACCAGGTCCCAATTGGGCGAAAGGTGTTCGGCACTGACGGCTGCCTGCAGTTCATCTGTGCGCCAACCGGTGCGGGCAATGATGTGCAGGCTGTCCAACGGCAGGCCTTGCTGTTGCAGGGCTGCGGTTAGCTGGACCGGCCATCGGCTTTCGGTGGCGACGCTCTCGCCGATGGTGTAGCTATCGCCCAGAGCGAGGTAGCGCAGGGGGGTGGGGGGCTCGGCGGGTTGTGTGCAGGCGTTAAACTGGGCTGCCAGCAAACAGAGCATTAAGGCTTTGACCATGCTCAAACTTACGGGCTGCCGGGCATGCCCGGTTTGCCCGGAAACCCGATTTGCACAAAATCAACGAAAACGGCCGGAATACAATTTGGCACGCCACTTGCTATGGGTCAAATGCAGTAAATACTACGCCATGAAAATCCTGCTTCCCTTCCTCGTCGCAACGCTGTTGCTCTCCTCCTGCACCCTCAAACTAAGCCCCTACACCACCCGCCTGCACCAGGAAACCGGGCTGGACGAACAGGGGCTTCAACGGGTGCAATTTTACGTGTCCAAAGACATTGTGCTTCAGCGCGACATGGGCGACAGCGAAACCGAAGTGGTTGGTGGAAAAATCAGGATGGTCAACGGCCGCCGTGTAGAAGAAGTGGTCATTCTGGCCGGTACACCTGGTGTGTTGATGAACATGCCCGACACCGACCGCTTAGCCGTCAGTTTTGAAGCCACTTCCAACGATTACCTGCTGTTCGGCGTTAGCGAAAACGAGGGCGGCGCCTATGCCCTGATGGCCAAAGATTGGACCCACCGGGTCGGAGAAATTCAATACGGGGGAAAAATATATCGCACTACGCCAGAGAGCGCAGGCGCGATTCTGCTCGTGGATGTTCGAAAACTGAACAAAGTGGACCTCAACAGCCGCACCGCCAGCGGCCGCAAGATCAACGAATAACCGTTCAGGTTTACAGCCTTTGATCGGTCTGCCGCCAAGCGGCAACTCAGGAATGACCCAAAAAAAAGAAGGAGCCGCATATCGCGACTCCTTTCTTCTTAGGGATTACAGGAAATACAATCAGGGTCAGGGTGAGCACAAGATAGGCGTGGTTCTGAGGGCTCCAAAGCCTTTAGCCAGCTACTTAGAATTCGTAAGATTTTACGGGAAATTCGACTGTAAACCAGCGTTAAAACCAAGTTTGGACGGTTAACTCCAGCGCCGCATTAGCCGGGTGCAACACAGCCTGCCACCCTGCGACGCGCGCAGCCTGCACGTTTTCGGGATGGTCATCTACAAACATCAGGTCTGCCGGCTTTAGCCCAACATGCTCGACCACGGTGTGGTAAATGATTGGCTCGGGCTTGCGCATTCGCATCTCGTAACTCAGGAACAGATGTTGAAAAATGCCAGCAAACAGCGGGCGCCCATGCGCCTGATCCACATGGCTGAAAATCCATTCCATGTGCAACGCATTGGTATTGCTGAGCAAATACAGCGGGTAGCTTTTGGCCAGTTTGGCCAATGCGATCAGGTTTTCCGGGGGAATGGGCTCCAGAATGGTCTGCCACACCGTCCGTACGTCGGCTTCGTCGCTGCCGGCGAGCCGAGCCAGGGTTCCCAAAAACTCCTGCCCGGAGATCTGGCCCTTTTCGAACCGATCAAAAAAACCATCGTCCAGCAAAGCGGCGTAGGCCCGATCAAAAGGGTGGTTCCCCGCTGACCCTTGGGCGCTCAGCGATCGAAAGGCGGCCTCCGCCCGAGGCCGGTTCAGGGGCAGGATGACCCCCCCGAGGTCAAAAACGATGGCTTTCATAGGCGAAGGGGGCAAAAATCGGTCAGCTTTTTGGCTTTCTCGCTACGCGGCTGGGTTTTTGGGAGTTCCCATTATCTTTACCAACCCGGATTGTTTTACGGGCCCATAGCTCAGCGGTTAGAGCAGGGGACTCATAATCCCTTGGTCGCAGGTTCGAATCCTGCTGGGCCCACCCGATAACCCTGCCTCCGCAGGGTTTTGTTTTTCGCGTCACCTCCCTGGCATGACGGTAGTTTATTATCAGATTCTTGTGGCTTGTATTGCCCTGGTGCTCTCGCTGGGGGTAGCGGTATTGGCCTGGATGCTGCTCCGCAGTCGCGCGCGCGAGAACACCCTTCGCCAGGAATTGGAAGCCCAGGAAAGCCGCCTGCGCCAGACTATGGCCACGCAGGAAGAGGAGCGCAAACAGTTCAGTGGCGCCTTGCACGAAGAAATTGGCAGACAATTGCAGGACTTGCGCCTTTCTGCCAGCCGCTTGGCGGAGCGTTCTGCGCAGCAATCGCCGGAACAGGGTGCCGAAATACGCCGGATTGGGCAGGGACTGGAACACGCCGCCCGCGACATCAAAGCCCTTTCGGACAAGCTGCTTCCTCGTGTTCTGGCCGAAACGGGCCTGGACGCAGCGCTGGCTGAATTAACCGATCAGCTTTTTCGGAATTCCTCCCTTCAGGCCCGGTACTCGCCCAGCGCTACCGGCGGCCGCTACGGGCAACAGGTGGAGATTGCCACCTACCGCATGGCCCGTGAATTGCTCAGCAACGCCGCGCGGCACGCCGGCGCTCGCCACGTGGACATGCACCTGGAGCGCAACGGCTACTACCTGCTGCTCACAGTCCGCGATGACGGTCGGGGTTTCGACACCAGCAGGGCCAGGGTTCGGGACAGCGGGCTTCAACGCCTGGAATCGCATTTGCAGTCCACCGGGGGAAAAGCCAGTTTCTCAAGCGGCATTGGAGAAGGGACCAGCGTGACCTTGCGGATCCCGATCGCGTAATCGCCAGGAACATGGGTTTTGACTCAAACGGCACACAGGCCTTGCGCATTATCCACCGGACAAGCGCGCGCCGAGGGCATTGGTCTGCCTGAATGCACCTAACTTTGTGCCCATGAGAAAATTATGGCTCTCCCTATTCCTGCTGGCCACCGGTTTTTCCGTATTTGCCCAGGACGATACCAATGATGAAACCACAACGGAGGATACTGAAGAAGCCGAACCCTTTTCGCTGTCATCAGCCACCTCGGATTCCCGCGACCGCCTGGTATTGGAATTGAACTGGAACACCTGGCTCAATACCCCTGACGTTTTTAATGTGCAAGCGAAATCGCGGGGTTTTAATTTTTACTTCTACTACGATCTGCAACTCGGAACGGACAATGTAGCGCTGGCTCCAGGCATCGGCTTGAGCAACTCCAACATTTTCCACGAGTCTTTTCTGGCGGTGAATGCCGATTCTAACGCAACAGCTTACGGCGTAACGGAAGTGCTGCCCTTCCCGGATGGCTTGGATTACAAAAAGAACAAGATTAGCCTGACCTACGTGGAGGTACCCGTGGAACTGCGCATTCGCACCAACCCCAACGACAAAGGCAAGCGTTTTAAAATTGCCGCCGGGTTCAAAGCGGGGTTGCTGATTAACAGCCACACCAAATACGTAGGGGACGATACCCGGCCCGGTGCCTACCCGGCCAACACCGAATACGTCAAGTACAAAGAGTCCCGCATCCTGAACGTTCAATCGTTCCGCTACGGCGTTACGGGCCGCGTGGGCTACGGTGCTGTGAACGTGCACGCCTTCTACGGGCTCACCGATGTGTTTGAAGACGGTTTGGGCCCAACAGCGAATGCTCTGGAAGTGGGCATTTCGTTTAATCCGTTCTAATAGGAGTTCCCTTTAGAAGTAACGCGGGGCCATCATTCTAGGCGTCGCAATCCGGTTGCGGCCAAAGTCAAGGTCAAAGCCCACCAGGATTTCATGCGAGCCGGTGGTGTATGGACCCACTTCGTTGATCTGGTGATCGTAGGCATAGCCCACCCGCAATTGGCGGTTCACCTGGAACTCCACCATGCCATCAATCGAGGCATTGGTTCGGTAGCTGACCCCTGCCCAGAAGCGCTCTACAAACAGAAAGCTGGCGTTGAAGTCCGCTTGGACTGGTGCATTTGGAACGTATTTCACCAACACCGCCGGACGGAACTTGACGCTTTCGCTGATGTCTACCACACCGCCCATCATGGCGTTCATGTGACGGGATTGTCTGGCGTAAGCGTTGTCCTCGCTGAGCAGCGTCCGGCCGCTCAGGTCGTTCTCAATCAGGCGCTGAGCCGAAACACCCGCGTAAAACGCTTCGCTCTGGTAGTACACCCCGGCACCCACGTTGGGGCTGAAGGTACTCAGGTCCGTGGCCAGGCTTGGATCACCAGCATCGATGTGAACAGCGGTGCTCAGGGCCACCTCGTAGTGGTCAAAGCCACCTTGCACACCAAAGCTTAGACGACCATCGCCAAGGGGTAGGCGGTAAGCGTAGTTGGCATAAATGCCTGTCTGGTTTTGGAGGCCGAGGCGGTCGTTGATGACCGTCAGGCCCAAAGCCACTTTGGGGTTCTTCAGGTGCCCGTGAACACTAAAGGTTCCGGTTCTCGGCGCACCGTTGAAACCTGTCCATTGGTCCCGGTAGAGCATGGTAATGCTGGTAGCTGCCCGGCTGCCGGCATAACCCGGATTGATGAGTAATTTGTTAAACATGTACTGGGTGTACATGGCCTCTTGTTGGGCAATCAGAGGGCTGGCGGCAAAGGCGAGGAGTAGCGTGAGTAAGATTCGATTCATAAGTATGTTGAGCAAAGGCTTTGTGCCTATCTGCTGCTTTTGTTTGGTGATTGAAGGAATAGAACCGGCCCTTTTACCCGAATGCCGTTTCGGTGTCACGAAGTCAGGCTTTTTTGGTGGGTTTTTGAGGCTTTCGATGTTTCTGGCGTGCAAACATTTTGGAGCAACAATCCCGGTACTTTTTTGATCCTATTGTCAAGATTGCTTTCTGCTGCCCACTTGTCAAGGGTAGCGACATACATTTCTGGGATGCATGCATAAACCTCGGGCGCTCAGAATGGCCTGCGTCCCATGCAGCGAATAAAAATGCTGGTAGTGGATAAAATCAGCCCTTGCTACGGCTTTTCAGGCCCCTTCGCCCTAAATGAGACGGGAGAAATCCGCGTCACAACCGGCCAGGCAGCGCGCAAAAACAGGGCATATTGGCCCTCCAAAAAGGTAGAAACCCGGAAATGGCTGTGGGTTCACAAGATGCGCCAGCGTGAAAGGAGGATCCGATGAGCTGCTCAAAACCAGGGTCTGGCAATAGGTTTTGCGATAGGTCTAAAGGGTGCTATTAAAAAACCCCCGAACAGGAGTTCCTGTTCGGGGGGCAAAAAAGCTTCAGACCGGGGCTGCCCCCTATCTTATGTACAGAGTTTAGCGCTGAATAGCGACGAAGCCTTTAAAGATCGGGCTATCCTTTTGGTTGGGGTCCAGCACCAAGACGTAGAAATAGGTGCCATCCGGCAACATCTCGCCGTTGGTCATGTTGGTGCCATCCCACTGGCTGGCGTAGCTATCGGCCTGGTATATCAAGTTCTCCCAACGATTGAACACCATCAACTGGTTGTCGGGGAATTGCTCGATCCCGATGATCTCAAAGGTCTCGTTGAACCCGTCGCCGTTGGGCGTAAACACTTCTGGTATGATTATGTCCACTTCGGCCATGGTGATGCAAACCAACGCGTCATCGCGCTCTACCCCCAGGTTGTCGCAGACTTCATAGGTGAAGCAATCTACACCCACATAGCCAATCTCGGGCGTGTACAGCACTGAACCATCCGGATTGATGACCACCGTGCCGTGCAATGGCGTGGTTAAGAGCGTCACGCAATCAGGGTCGGCATTGGGTGAGTCGTTGGCCAGAATAACGATGGCCACCGGTTCGCCTGCAGGCGTGGAAGCAACGTCATCATTGGCCACCAGATCCACGCAGGCCACCACAATGGTCACCCAGGCGGTATCGCAATGGCCCCAGGTGTCGCAGATGAGGTACTCAAACCCATCGGTGCCGCACCAATCGTCGAAAGGAGTGTAGGTTACCACACCCGTGGCCAAATCCACGCTTAAAGTACCGTTCACCGGATCCGTCAGGATGTCCAGCGAGCCGGGCACGATCGGGTAATCACCCGGAATGTCGTTCACAAGCACTGGGATCACGACAGGCTGTTCTTCCGGGGTGGAAGCGGCATCGTCAACCGCCACAAGCGCAACAGGCACTTCACCCGTGGTTACAAAAACCCAGGCATCGTCGCACAGGTCCGTGAAGTCGCATACCTGGTAGCGGAAGCTGTCCGTGCCAAAGAACCCTTCGCCAGGAGTAAAGGTGACTGTGCCGTCCGGGTTAACCGTCACGGTGCCGAAAAGCGGATCCGTGAGAATGGTGACCGAACCGGGGTTAATGTCGGTCTCCACGTCAAAGTCGTTGGCCAGGATGTCTATGGTTACCGGCACATCTTCCGGTGTGCTGGCGTAGTCGTCCACAGCCACCGGAGCATCCGGCACCGGGGTAACCAGAATGATGATCAACGCGCTGTCGCACAAGCCGGTCAGATCACACACAACATACCCAATGGTATCTAAACCATACCAGTCTGTATCGGGCGTGTAAGTAACGTTTCCAGTTGCGGGATCCACGCTGGCTGTTCCGTGTGACGGACCGCCCGTGATGGCCACCGAAGTGGGGTCTAAATCCCCATCGGGATCGGAGTCGTTAACGAGCGGATCAACCGTGATGGCACTGTCTTCGGGCGTGGTGATCAAGTCATTGACCGCCACCGGACCGTCCACAACTGTTCCTATGCTGATGACCACCCAGGCGTCGTCGCAAAGGCCGTCGTCGTCGCAAACCTGGTAGCGGAAAGAATCCACTCCGTTCCAATCCAAATCGGGGGAATAGGTTACGGTTCCGTCGGCGAGTACCGCGGTGGATCCGTGCAGCGGGGCTGTAAGCACCGCTACTGTTCCCGGCATCAGCATGCCATCAATGTCGTAATCATTACTCAAAACAACCACGTTGATCGGGGTATCCTCGCTGCCGGGCAGCGCATCGTCCACCGCCACCGGCGGATCATTCACATCGCCAACCAAGATGGTTACTGTAGCATCGTCGCAAAGTCCATCATCGTCGCAGACCTGGTAGGTGTAGGAATCGTTGCCATTCCAGTCAGCGTTGGGGGTGTACACCATGGAGCCGTCGGGCATGACCGTTACCGTGCCGTTGGTTGGCGGCGTCACCACCGTTACGCTTCCCGGAACCAGGTAGCCGTCCGGATCATAGTCGTTGATGAGCACGGGAATTACCACGGCTACATCTTCCGGGGTACTTGCGATATCGTCTTCGGCAATCGGCGGATCGTTGACATCGCCAATGGTAATGATGACCAGCGCCTGATCGCAGGCACCGTCGTCGTCACAGACCTGGTAAACCAGGGTGTCCGTGCCGTACCAATCGGGATTGGGATAGTAAGTAATGCTGCCATCCGGATTGACGCTGGCAAGGCCATTGCTGGGTACATCGAGAATACTGACCGAAGCTGGCACCAGGAACCCATCGGGATCGCTGTCGTTAGCCATAACCGGCACGGTTATCGGCGTGTCTTCGGCTGTGCTAACGATGTCGTCCACAGCAATCGGGGGATCGTTGACATCGCCCACCGCAACCGTGACCTGCGCGTCGTCGCAAAGCCCGTCGTTGTCGCACACTTCGTAGGTGTACACATCTACTCCAAACCAATCGGGCGAAGGGGTATAGGTAATGGTCCCATCGGGATTGACCACCACTGTGCCGTTCGCCGGAGCAATAACAATAGTTACGCTGCCAGGTACCAGCCAGCCGTCCGGATCGTGGTCATTGGCCAGAACAGTTGTCGTAACAGGAGTGTCTTCGACCGTAAAGGCCGCATCATCCACCGCTACGGGCGGATCATTGACATCGCCTGTTGTAATCGTGACAACAGCCGCATCGCATGCGCCATCATCATCGCAAACCTGGTAGGTATAAGCATCCGTGCCGAAATAATCCGGTTCCGGTGTATAAGTAATGCTGCCGTCCGGATGCACCACCAGCGTACCATGGCTCGGGGCAACCAGAATAGTCACGGAAGCAGGCACCAGGAAGCCATCGGTGTCGTAATCGTTGTTGAGCACAACGGTGGTCACCGGCGTGTCTTCCGGCGTGAACTCCGTATCATCCACCGCAATCGGCGGATCATTGACATCCCCAACGGTAATGGTTACCATGGCCTGGTCACAAGCGCCGTCATCATCGCACACTTGATAGCTGTAATGGTCGGTTCCGTTCCAACCTGGATCAGGGGTGTAGGTGATGCTTCCGTCGGGATTGACCACCACAATTCCATTTGCGGGAGCGAGCACAATGGTCACCGTAGAGGGAACCAGGGTGCCGTCCGGATCGTGGTCGTTGGCCAGCACGTCGGTAGTGACCGGCGTGTCTTCCGAGGTGTTATCGGTATCGTCGTTCGCAAACGGTGGGTCGTTGACATCCAACACAGAAATAGTTACGGTTGCTTCATCGCAAGCCCCGTCATCGTCGCAGACCTGGTAGACAAAACTGTCGGGTCCGTGGTAGTTGACATTTGGCGAATAGGTAATGGTTCCATCCGGGTTCACCACTACTGTTCCGTGAAGCGGATCGGTAACAATGGTTACGGTGGAAATGACCAATACACCGTCCACGTCGCTGTCGTTAACCAAAACCGGTACCGTTACCGGCGTATCTTCCGGCGTGACGACTGCATCGTCAACGGCAACAGGAGGGTCATTTACATCCAGCACGGAGATGGTTACCGTGGCCTGGTCGCAAGCGCCGTCATTGTCGCAAACCTGGTAGCTAAACGCATCCGGACCGTGGTAGTTCGTATTGGGCGTGTAGGTAATGCTTCCATCGGGGTTGACCAGCAGCGTTCCATGCGCCGGGCCACTGACGATGCTCACGGAACCGGGAACCAAACTTCCATCGGAATCACTATCGTTGTTGAGTACCACAATGAGCACTGGCGTGTCTTCAGGTGTCGTTACCGCGTCATCTACCGCAACCGGCGGGTCGTTGACATCGGTCACCGTGATGGAGACCGCAGCAGCGTCGCAAGCCCCGTCGTCATCGCAGACCTGGTAAGTATAACTGTCCGGGCCGTGGTAGTTCGCGTCAGGGGTATAGGTGATGGAACCATCGGGATTCACCACCACAGAGCCGTGCGCAGGTGGATTCACGATGCTCACCGAACCCGGTACCAAAACGCCGTCCGGATCGCTGTCGTTCACCAAAACCGGCGTGGTTACCGGCGTGTCTTCCGGCGTGACCACAACGTCGTCCACAGCAATGGGCGGGTCGTTTTCATCGCCGACATTGATGCTCACCGTAGCCTGGTCGCAGGCGCCGTCATCATCGCAAATTTGGTAGACGAACGCATCGGAACCAAAGTAGTCCGTGTTCGGGGTATAGGTAATCGTTCCATCAGCATTGACCACTACCGTGCCATGGGCAGGTGGTGTGACGATGCTTAAACTGCTCAGCACCAGAATCCCATCCACATCACTGTCGTTGTCCAGCACGGGAACCGTAACCGGCACATCTTCGAGCGTGCTGCGCGAATCGTCAACCGCTATGGGCGGGTCGTTGACATCGCCGACACTGATGCTAACCGTGGCCTGGTCGCAGGCGCCGTCGTCATCGCAGACCTGGTACACAAAGCTGTCCGGGCCGTGGTAGTTCAGAGAGGGCGTGTAGGTAATGCTGCCGTCCGGATTCAGCGTAACGGTGCCGTGAGCCGGTCCGCTGACGATGCTCACCGAAGTGGGCACCAACGTTCCATCGGAATCACTGTCGTTGACCAACACAGGAACAGTCACCGGGGTATCTTCTGGCGTGCTGGCAACATCATCCAGCGCTACCGGAGGATCGTTGACATCGCCAACGCTTATGGTCACGACGGCCTGATCGCAGGCGCCGTCATCATCGCAAATCTGGTAGGTAAAGCTGTCCGAGCCGTTAAAGTCCCCGCCGGGAACATAGGTTATCGTACCGTCAGGCAGCACCGTGATCGTTCCGTTCGAAGGGCCGCTGAGCACCACCAGCGAGCTCAGTACCAAGGTTCCATCCGGATCGTTGTCGTTGTTCAGCACCGCGATGTTGACCGGCGTGTCTTCCAGTGTTGACGCTGCGTCATCCACCGCAATCGGCGGGTCGTTGACATCGCCAACCGTGATGGTAATGGTGGCCTGGTCGCAGGCACCGTAGAAATCGCAGACCTGGTAGGTGAGCACATCCGTTCCGAACCAATCTGGCTCAGGGGTGTAGATCACTTCGCCCGTAATGGGATCGGCGTAGGCAGAGCCGTGAGAGGGACCACTGATCACCGTGACGCTTGCGGGATCGAGCGGACCATCGGGATCGCTGTCGTTGACTAACACATCAACCGTAACCGGCGTGTCCTCCAGGGTTGTTTCCACGTCATTCACCGCAACAGGGGGATCGTTGACCGGACCAACTGTCAGCGTTACGGTAGCCTGATCGCAAAGGCCGTCATCGTCGCAAACCTGGTAAGCGTAGCTGTCCGGACCGTTGTAATTCAGTGTGGGCGTGTAGGTAATGCTGCCGTCGCCATTCACAGTAACTGTGCCGTGGGCCGGGCCACTAATGATGCTCACCGAACCGGGAACCAAACTTCCATCGGGATCGGAATCGTTGCCCAACACCGCGGTGGTCACCGGGGTATCTTCCAGGGTAGAAGCCACATCGTCCACCGCAATAGGAGGATCATTCACATCCTGCACATTGACCGTAACGGTAGCTACGTCGCAGGCGCCATCGTCGTCGCAGACCTGGTAAGTGAAGCTGTCAGGACCGTGGTAATCGGAATCGGGCGTGTAGGTGATGCTGCCGTCCGGGTTCACGAAAACCGTGCCATTGGCGGGTTCGTCCACCACTATAACACTGCCAGGATTCAGGCTTCCGTCCGGATCGCTGTCGTTGCCCAATACGGGAATGTTGATCGGGGTATCCTCCGGGGTGCTGACCACATCATCTACCGCAATCGGCGGATCATTGACGTCCGTAACCGTCACATAGACCGTTGCCTGGGCACAAGCTCCGTCGTCATCGCAAACCTGGTAGACCAGGCTGTCCGGACCGTGGTAATTGGGATCGGGCGTGTAGAGCAGGCTGCCGTCGGGTTGAACGGTCACGTCGCCGTGAACGGGAGGGGTGAGCACCACGACTGAACCGGGCAACAAGCTGCCATCCGGGTCGCTGTCATTGGCCAAAATGGGAATGCTCAAGGGCGTGTCTTCCGGCGTGCTGGCCACATCGTCCAGGGCCACCGGCGGATCGTTCACGTCGGTAACCGTGACCGTGACCACGGCTGCGTCGCAACCGCCGTCATCGTCGCAGTACACGTAAGTGAAGGTCTCCGTGCCGTGCCAATTGGCATTAGGCGTGTACGTAATGCTGCCATCCGGATTCACCACAGCCGTACCATGGGCAGGTGCGCCGGCAATGGTCACGTTGGCCGGGTTGATCGGGTTGTCCGGATCGCTGTCGTTGGCCAACACAGGAATAGTTACGGCAACGTCCTCCGGTGTAGTGGCCGCATCATCCACGGCAACAGGCGGATCATTGACTGGCAAAACGACGATAACCACCTGCGCTTGCGCACTCAGGCCATCGTTGTCGGTAACCTGGTAGGTCAGCGTGTCGGTGCCGTGCCAGTTGGCATTTGGCGTATAGGTTAACGTGCCAGACGGGTTGACCACTACCGTTCCGTTTTGCGGGGGAAGGATCACCGTCACCGAGCCAGGAACGAGCGAACCATCGGGATCGCTGTCGTTGGTCAGCACGGGCAGGGTGATGACCACGTCTTCCGGGGTGGTGTACACATCGTCTACGGCCAATGGAGGACAATAAGAGCGCAACTCAATTCCCTTAACCGTGAAACAGCCGCAATCCGTTTCCAGGCGCACAAAATAAGTTCCCTCAGTTGTAAGCGTCAACGAGCTCAGCAGACTGGTGCCGTTTACCGCGCTCATGGAGTCAGCGTGCACCGTCAAGGTGCCGTCATCGCTGCCTGGAAAATTCATCGGGATGGAAACGGAAAAACTTCCACAGAAATCAAACTTGCGCGCGCCCAGCAAACGAGCGTCAATGTTGGTGATGGTAATGGTGTCGTATTGATCAATGCACCCTCCGGCGCGGCTGCGCACCCAGTAAGTGCCCGGCTCAGTTGCCGTCAACTCGGAGCCGGTGCTGCCGTTAGACCAGAGAAACTCGTCGGCGGTAATGCGCGTCTGCAAGTTCATGGGCAGCAGATCGCGGTTGCAGGCAATTTGGTCCGGCCCGAGGTTGGGCTGCGACAGCCCGAAACGGGTGTAGTAACCGTACACCGTTGATGCCCCGAGGTTGTTGAGAATGGCCATGTGGAAGTTGGACGTGGTGTTCTCCACAAAGTTTTGGCCAACGGGCAAGCCAAGGTTGGCGTAGTACGACTTCCATTGACCGCCAGTACCGGGTACGACAGTAAACGATGAGGCTGAAATCAGCGATGGATTGCCGTTGATGATAAAGTCATCTTCACTTCCGGTCGGCACCAAAATCATCAGGCCAAACTGCCCGGAGGAGGTGCGCACAAAACCCATTTCAGAAACTCCGCTGCAACCGATAGGGGGCATTTGCGAATGCCCGAGTTCGCCACCAATTCCCGCCATGTGCATGACGTAAGTGGGCTTGGACGTAGTAATGTAATGCGAAACTCCGGTGAAGGAGCGGCTGTACTGTTCACCGCGGTTTATCGTGGCCACGGGTGTGCTGCCGCCATCAATATAAACTTGCGTGCTGTTTTGTGTGGCCAAAACATAGATGCGTTCGTTGGAACCGCCGTTGCCTTTAACCGCAATGTATTCTGTTCCGATGTGTTCAATCGGGACAATCTGGTCGCCACACAAATCCCAGTGTCCGGGCACGAAAACGTTGTCGTCAAAAATGGTTACCGCAACCGGTTTGGTCGAAGTGACCTCTGACCCGTTCAGACGATCGGAAGGATTAAGGCCAATGGCGAGGGCGGAGTAGGTTTCCCCGCGGTCAAGCATGATGATAAAGGCTCCCGCAGGCAAGGGATGGCCCACCATGTCGTTTTTGGGCGTGATGGTGACTTCCGTGTTGTCTTCTGTTGCCACCACCACGAAACCACTTCGACCAGGCAGACTGGTATTGTTGACAAAGGCCGTTTGCGCGGGGATGAAAAAGTGGCGCCCCAGGGCTACGTCGCCCTTCAGGTTGAAAATACCGGGATTAACCGTGCTGGCTACTTCGTAATATGCCGTGGCCACACCAGTTACTTCCAACAGCAATCCTGTATTGAGCACAGCATTGAAGGGTGAGCTTTCGATCAGCGCCTTGTACGGGGTCAGATCCATGCTGTGGAATTCACCCGCTGGGATGTTGACCACGATGGGCGTAAAGGTGGGACGAGCCGGCATGGACAGCGTGGCTGTAATGGCTTCTGTGTAGGTGGTAATGCGCAGAAAGATCGGCGCATCGCCGTGCAGTTGGTCCACCTCAGGGGCCACAAACCAGCAGCCTCCACCCTGGATTTCGATGTCGCACTGGGCCTGGACTTGCCGGGGCATGGCCACCCAGAAAAACAGCAACAGCAAGGCTATAGGGTAAAATCCCAGCTTGCAAGAGCCAGCATTATGCCTATTAATATGCCTGGAAAAAGATAGCATTCGGTTCATCGGAGCGTTCATTTCACCGGTGGGAAACCGGTCGGGAGAGATAGTTTAGAAAACCGGCGAACTCAGTTGCCGGGGGTACAGGAAACGCGCGGGGTTGCGCCCAATGTCCATCCCGACCAGCAGTTCGTGGCTGCCGCCGGTTTGCGCACTGAACGCACCAAGGGTCAGGTCGTAGGCATACCCGAACCGAAGTCCGGAAGCCATTTCATACCCCAGGTTAAAGACCGCTGTGGAAGAGCTGCGGTAGCCGACTCCGGTCCAGAAGCGCTCGGAGATTAAGACACTCAAATTGCCCTCCGCCTGAAGAGGCGCCCCTTCCGCCATCAAGAGCAAGGCTTGCGGGTGGAGTTTAACATTGGGGTTGACCTTCCAGGCGTAGCCTCCCATGGCAGCATAGTGCCGGGACTGACTAGCCTGCGAGCCTGGCAGATCCGTGATGGCACTTTGCGCCAACTGAGGTGCGCTTAATCCGGCGTACCAGGTTTTGGAATGATAGTACACCCCGGCGCCTGCATTGGGAAACCAATGGTTTTGGTTGCGCTGAAGGTTTGGGTCATTGCCATCAAGTGGCACAGCATTGGTGAGCGCCAATTGCTGGTTCACTAAACCAGCTTGGAGGCCCACCGAAAGTTTGCCCTTGCCAACTGGAACGCGGTAAGCCCAATCCGTGTAGAGCCCGGTGCTTTGAGCTAGCCCCAAACGGTCGTGGACCAATTGGAAGCCGAGGGCAAGGCGCTCCTGGCGAAGGGGGGCGTGCAGGCTCAGCGAAAGTGTCTGAGGAGCCTGGTCCATACCGGTCCACTGATGGCGGTACAAAGCGGCCACAGAAAGCACATCGCGCGCACCCGCATAGCCGGGATTGAGCGCCAGCTTATGAAACAGAAACTGAGCATAGCGCGCTTCCTGCTGAGCACTGGCCGTTGAAGACAGGCCAGCGATTAATACAATAAGATATATAATGTTACGCATAACAAATCATATTATTTAGCGCGCTTGCCGGTATTGACAGGAATTTGCTCTTTGTCTGTGCTGTTGATTTCCTGGTTAAGCCCGGTAATGCGGAACTGTGTGCGGCGGTTGAACTGGTGCTCCTGATCCGTGCAGGCCACATCATCAGCGCAGCGGTTGCGCAATTCCGATTCGCCATACCCCATAGCGACAACACGCTCCGGCTCCACGCCCAGTTTAACCAGGTAGGTTACCGCCGACTCTGCGCGCTGCTGGCTCAGCTTGCGGTTGTACGCTTTGCTGCCGCGGGCATCCGTGTGCGAACCGAGTTCAATGGTGATCTTGGGGTTACGGCGCATGAATTCAGCCAATTGAATCAGGTCCTGCTCGCCGTCCTGCCGGATAAAGGCTTCATCAAAGTCGTAATAGATGTTGTGCAATTCCACCGTCATTCCAGCGTGCACGGGGTCGAGTTCAATGAACACGTCCGTCTCGGTATCGCGTACCAGGACGTCGCGGCTAACGGGCAACACGGCGTCAGCGTAGCCCTCCACGCGAGCGCCCAGCGTGTAATCGCAGGAGCGGGAAATGGGCATGCTCAGGCGGCCCTCGTCGTTGCTTTCAAAGCGGTCGGACGTGCCCGAACAACTGTTGTCCCAAGTAAAGGAAACTCCTGGGATGGGCTTGCGGGTTTCGCTGTCCAGCGCGTGGATGTTGATTTTAATGCGATCCAATTCCAGCGGAATGACGACCGTCTCCGTTGCGCCGAGCAGCGGGGTTTGAATTTCTTTGCGACCGTTGGCATAGCCTTCGTGATTAGCCAACAGCGCTATAGCGATGTCTTTGGGCAGGTCAAGGGCAAACTCGCCTTTCTGGTCGGCCACCAGGTTTTTGTCGGAAGGACCGCCGATGATGCGGACATCAGCTCCGGGCAGCGGTTGGTTGGTCAGGGCGTCCACCACCAGGCCGTTGACCCGGACCCAGTTGTGGTTCATGGAATACAAGTCATCGCCTCCAGAGCCTCCCGGGCGGTTCGATGCAAAGTATCCTTTGCTGCGGTCTTGGTTCCAGATGAGCCCAAAATCATCCCAGCGAGAATTCAACGACCAGCCCATGTTCTGGGTCTTGCGCCAGGAGCCCTCTTCAGGAGCAGCGTAAAAAACATCCAGTCCACCTAAGCCGGCATGGCCGTCAGAGGCAAAATACAACGTGCTGTCCGTGTGCAGAAAGGGGAACATTTCATCGCCTTCGGTATTAATGCCGCCACCCAGGTTGACCGGCTTTGACCAGGAACCGTCCACGCGGCGGCTCATGTACAGGTCAGAACCCCCAAAGCCACCGGGCATGGTGGAACTGAACACCAGGGCGTCGCCGGAAGCCAACAGCGCCGGAGCCGAATTGGAGTAGTCTCCGCTGTTGAAGTTCAGCTCCTCAACTTTGCCCCAATTGTTGCGCCCGCTGCGCTCCGCGGTAAAAATTTTGAGGCGCACGGTGCGCGCGTTTTCTTCTTTGACTGATTCGCTGACGCTGTTGTTGCGGGTAAAAAAGATTTGCTGGCCATCCGCGCTAAAGGACAGGGGTCCTTCGTGGTGCTTGCTGTTCAGCGCAGGGCCTCCAAAACGCTCCGGCTCCCGGAATCCCTGATCGGTCTCGATGGCATAGAACAGGTCCAGGTAAGGTTCCCCGCTCCAGGCGCTCACTTGATCGCCGCCACGGCCGTCTTCACGCGCTGAAACAAAAACGAGCCCGCCTTCGTAAAAGGCCGGCGCAAAATCGGAGAAGGGTGTGTTGAATTCGAGCGGCTGCAAGGTGTATCGCCCCTCGTCGCTGTAATAGCCCACCATTTGGTCGCAGGCAGCCTCAAAGCGAATTCCCCGGGAATCTTCCGGGCGCAAACGGGCATACTCGCGGAACCAGTACTCCGCTTCCTGGCACTTGCCGTTGCTCTGCAGCATTTGGCCGTAGTACAGTTTGAAAATGGGGTTAATGCTGGATTTACCAACAGCCTGGCTGTACCAGTATTCTGCTTTTTCAAAGTCCTGGGTCAGCCGGTAACACTCAGCCAGGTTGATTTTGGCCTGCGTAATGTCTTCTTTTTCCAGAATACGCTCGTAGAGTCCGGCGGCTTCATAAAAGGCATAACTGTTGAAGAGCTTGTCAGCTTTTTCCAACTTAGCGTGTTGACCAAAGACCGCCATAGAGGTGGCCATGAGGACGAAAAGGACTGTTCGTTTCATCGGGTTGGGGAAATATGAAATCCCGATGCAATGTATTCGGGGGAGTACCCCTATTCCATATAACCATCGCGCAACATGTGACAGGGTTAGATGGCCCTTCCGTCCTTTGGAACTTTAGCGCAGCGCTATGGCAAACCCGGCCCAGGCGCTCAAATAGCCCACGAAATAGCCGGCCAAAACTTCTCTCCCCGTGTGCGCTTTGAGCGCCAATCGGCTGCTCCCGACCAGTCCGGCAGCCAGGACCACCGTATAAAATACCCAGGTAATGTCGTCGGAGACCATGGGCACCAGGAACATAGCAGTTGTGGCCAGCGCACCGACGCCGCTCGTGTGCATGCTCACCTTTCCCCAGAGCGAATTGACCATCAGCCCAACGAAGACCGAAATGCAGGCACCGAGCAGAATGGCTTGAAAAACAGCGGGTTCCTGGGTGCGCTGGTAGACCACGTAGGCCCAGATGTAGAAAAAACCGGTGGCGATGTAGGGCAAAATCCGGTCCTCGCGCCGGCGAAGGTTGGTGTGCTCAATAAACTTGAGCGCCGCCATCAGCACAATGCTGAACGCGGGAAAAAACGCCGTCAGCAGCAACACCCGAAACAACTCAAAGCCCTTTTGAGGCAGGGCATAGGCCGAAAACAGGTAGCGGTTACCAAACAGATAGATGGCAAACCCATACGTGGGAATGAGCAAAGGGTGAAAAACCGTCGAGAAAAAACGGGCCAGAAAGCGGAAAATAATCATAACTCCTTGCGCAGGCGAGCCACCGGAATGTTCAGTTGCTCGCGGTATTTGGCCACCGTACGCCGCGCAATGTTATAGCCTTTTTCCTGTAAAATCTCGGTGAGTTTCTGGTCGCTGAGCGGGCGGCGCTTGTTTTCGGCCCCGATCATATCAGACAAAATGCGCTTGACTTCGCGGGTGGAGACCTCCTCGCCGCTGTCAGTGGTCAGCGATTCAGAAAAGAAGTATTTCAGGGGAAAAGTTCCGAACTCCGTGGCTACGTATTTGCTGTTGGCCACCCGGCTGATCGTAGAAATGTCAAGACCCGTCAGTTCCGCGACGTCTTTGAGGATCATCGGGCGCAGGTTGGTTTCGTCGCCGGTCAGGAAAAACTCTTCCTGGAGCTCCACAATGGAGGCCATAGTGTTGTACAGCGTCTGCTGGCGCTGGCGAATGGCGTCAATGAACCACTTGGCCGAGTCCATCTTTTGCTTGATGTACAGAATTTCGTCGCGGGTGCGCTTGTCTTTCTTAGGACTGGCTTTGTAGGCCTGGTAGATGTCTTTAAAGGAATGGCTGACGCGCAGTTCAGGTGCATTCCGGGAGTTGAGCAGCAGTTCCAAGACCCCGGAATTGTTCAAAATGGTAAAATCCGGGATGATGTACTGGTTTTGCTTGGATTCGCCCCCCGTTCCCCCGGGCTTGGGGTTTAGTTTGAGAATCTCCCCCAGCGCCAGCTTGATTTCGTCTTCTTCAACCTTGAGCATCCGCTGCATGCGCTCGTAGTGCTTCTTGGAAAATTCGTCGAACTGCTCATCCAGCACCTTGATGGCCAGGCGAATGATGGGGTTTTCCGGTTTGCGGCGCAATTGCAACAACAGGCATTCGCGCAAATCGCGGGCGCCGATGCCGGCGGGCTCCAGGCCCTGAACAATGAGCAAGGCATGTTCCAGTTCGCCGGTTTCAACCGTGATGTTACGGCTAAAGGCCAGGTCGTCGGCAATGGCATCGAGCTCGCGGCGCAAGTAGCCGTCTTCATCCAGGCTGCCAATCAACTGCTCTGCGATGGCGAATGAGCGCGAATCCAATTCCACCATGCCCAATTGGCTGGCCAAGCGCTCCTGGAACGACTCCGTGACGGCCACTGGAACCGTGCGCTCTTCCTCATTAGGGTCGCGCTCGGATCGGGTCCGATAAGAATCGTAATCGTCGTCTTCGGAGAAGTAGTCGTCCAGGTTGAGGTCTTCGCCCAGGTTGTCATTTTCCGACTCCGGCGCGTCGTCCGTGTCCTGGTAATCGTCCGTTAAATCATCCAGGCCCCCTTCTTCGAGCGCGGGATTAACTTCCAATTCTTCCTGGATGCGCTCTTCAAGCGAGGCTGTTGGGACCTGCAGCAGTTTCATGAGCTGAATCTGCTGGGGCGAGAGCTTCTGGAGGAGTTTTTGACTTAGACGCTGACGTAGCATAGAGCGGTTAAATTACACCGAAAACAGAGAGTTGGCCACACGGGAATGAAAGTTGGGAACGGCAAATGAACCAGTTGGGCACTGCTCAAGGTTCAGAAGCTGACTTTTGAACGCCCCGCCTTTTCCCCGTATTTTTGGCGGCTGCAAATGACATGCCATGAGTTCCTCTGAGACCGAAAAATACGTGTATATCGATGCTTTGGGTTCGCTTGAAGGGCAATCCGTGACCCTCAAGGGCTGGGTTACCTTTCGCCGGGACAGCAAGGGTATCGTGTTCCTGGGGCTCCGGGATGGGAGCGGCTTTGCTCAGACCGTAGTGACGGAGGATCAGGTTTCGGCCGAAATCTTTGCGCTGGCCAGTGTATTAGCGTTGGAAAACTCTGTGGTCGTGCACGGGATCGTGGTGCGCAATGAGCGCATGAACGAGATGGAAATAGCGGTTAGCGGGCTTGAACTCATTCAGGCAGGACCGGAATACCCCATTTCGCGCAAAGCCCACGGGGTGGAATTCCTGATGGACCAGCGCCACCTTTGGCTGCGCTCCCAAAAGCAGTGGGCCATGATGCGCCTGCGCAACCGGATCGTGTTTGCCATTCACCGCTTTTTTCAGGATAGGGGCTTTTTGCAGCTCGACCCGCCCATTTTTACCGGGAACGCGGTAGAGGGCACAACGACCCTCTTTGAAACAGATTTTTACGGTGAACCGGCCTATTTAAGCCAAAGCGGCCAGTTGTATGGCGAAGCGCTTGCGCTGGCCCATGGCAAGATTTACACTTTTGGCCCCACTTTTCGGGCAGAAAAGAGCAAAACGCGCCGCCATTTGTCCGAATTCTGGATGATTGAGCCGGAAATGGCCTTTTACGACCTTGACCGGAACATGGACCTGATCGAGGACTTTATCGTCTTTGTTACGCAAGATGTCCTGGAGGGCTGTGCCAAAGAACTCGCTATCCTGGAGCGCAACCTCGCGCCGTTGCAAAACGTGCAAAAGCCCTTCCCCCGGATGACGTATGAAGACGCCGTCTCCATTATCCGGGGCGAAAAGGATGTGGATGGCCGCAACAGTTTGGTCGTCATGCAGCAGGATTTGGACGAGTTGCAGCGCCAGATTGCCGAAAACAGCGCCGACATTGCTCGGCGAGAGGAGGCTGTAGCCGGCGGAAGCCTGAAAAAGGGCGAAATCAACTTCAACCGCAGCCGGATTGACCAACTCATTGCCACGAACAAAGACCTGGAAGAAAAGGCCGGGAACATCCCGCAATGGCTGGAGTCAGCCCGCAATTTTGCCCGCGGCGAAGATTTTGGCGGCTCCGATGAAACGGTGCTGACGCGCCTGTTTGATCGGCCGGTGATGGTGTACCGCTGGCCCGCCGCCATCAAAGCGTTCTACATGAAGCGCGACCCGGAGCACCCCGACTACGTCAAAGGCGTCGATCTTTTAGCCCCTGAAGGCTATGGCGAAATAGTTGGGGGCGCTGAGCGGGAGGACAACCTGGAGCTGCTCCTGCACCGGATCGAAGAACACAAATTGCCGGTGGACGCGTTCCAGTGGTACCTGGACCTGCGCCGTTACGGCTCTGTGCCCCATGCCGGTTTCGGCCTTGGCCTGGAGCGACTGGTCACCTGGATGGCAGGCACGCGCCACATCCGGGAGGCTATCCCATTTCCGCGAGCTTATGGCAGACTGCGGCCGTAAGGTTAGTTACGCTACCGCTGCTTTTACTGTTCAACGATTCGGTAATTATGAATAAGATTGATAAAATTCTTGTTTGTCCAAACTGTCTTCAGGCGAGTTTAGCACAGGCGGCTAAGGAAAAAATGATCTGCACCAACTGTAAGGAAACCTATGATAGCATTCAGGGCAAACCTTTCTTGTTGCCCGCGCATTCCGACATTAAAATTGACTTTTTTAAGACCTTATCCAAACCCCGGAAAAAGAGCCTTTTGTCGCGGATTCCCATTCCAAGCCAACGGCTCTGGACGCATTCCTCCATAAAGTTAGTGGCTCAAATTCTTAAGGAAAATGATCCTGCCGGTCAGGATAGTTATGTAATGAATATGGGGTCGGGCGGTGAAAACGTTTACAGAAAGCTCTTTCAACCCTATGACGAAAGTATCATCCGGGTTGGCTTACCGCATGATGGGAAAATTGATGTTTTTGGCGATGCCATGGGGTTGCCTTTAGCCGCTGATTCCATCGATGTTTTGTTATCTTCTTCCGTGTTTGAACACATCAAAAATCCGGAAAAAGCTGCTGCTGAAATTTTCCGTGTTCTCAAGCCGGGAGGCAAAGTTTATGCCGAAATTCCTTTTATGCGTGGTTTTCATATGGAACCCATTGATTACCAACGCTACACAATTGAAGGCATTGAACAACTGTTTGAACGCCACGGCTTGCGACTGGTCAAGAAGGGCATCTGCTCCGGTACTTTCAATACCTGGGCGTTGTTTATGGTTGATTTCCTGGTGGCCATAGCACCAAAAGGCACCAAATTTCCCGTCCGTTTTCTGGTTTCCTGGCTAACCCATCCGTTCAAATACCTGGATCGCCTGTTTGAGCACTCCAAGTGGAATTACAAACTGGCTTGTAACTTTTACTATTACGGAGAGAAGCCCTGATCGGTCTTTACGCTACCTGCCCGTGTACCGCTGACCAGATGCGGTACCAATCCTGTCGGGTCAGCAGAATGGACTGGGCGCGGGCGGCTTCTCTGATGCGATCCAGCCGGGTGGTGCCGGTTACCGGGATGATGCCGGCGGGGTGGAGTAGCAGCCACGCGTAAGCCAGACTTTCCGGACTGGCAAAATAGCGCTCGCTCAGGTGCTCCCAAACAGGTTGAAGGGCCGGATGATCCAGGAGTTTGCCCGCGGCCAACGGCGACCAGGCCATCGGACGCAGCCCGCGCTCCAAGCACTGGTCCAGGGTTCCGTCCAGAAAAGCTGCGGGTTGCAACGGGGAAATTTCCACCTGGTGAAACCCCAGTTCCGGAAAAGCCGACAAAAGCATTTGCACCTGTGAAGGGCGGAAGTTGCTCAGCCCAAAGGCGCGGACTTTGCCCTGCTTTTGCAGCGCGATGAAGGCTTCGGCCAGCGCTTGCGGATCCATGAGAAAGTCGGGCCTGTGCAGAAGCAGGATGTCCAGGTAATCCGTCTGCAGGTTGCGAAGGCTCTGCTCTACAGATGCGATGATGTGTTCGGGGCTGCTGTCGTACGACTTGATGGCGTGATTGGGGCGGTTGGAGCCCGGCATGCGAATGCCGCATTTGGTCATCAAGGTCAGTTGACTCCTGAGCGCTGGTTGCTCCTTGAGCAGGCGGCCAAAATCTTCTTCAGTACTGTAATGCCCGTAAATGTCGGCATGGTCAAAGAGCGAAAGCCCGCTTTCCAGGCAGCCCTCCACGAAAGCCTGCCAGCCCGGCGTGTCCAGCGCTGCCCCCCAGCGGCCCAAGCGCATGCAGCCCACGGCAAGGGTAGGGTGAGGAAACGTCAGGGTGTCGCGGTCGGGGGAATGGGCCATGGGTCAAATTGCGAAGCAAGGTTGTGAGTGGTCAGGGTAGCCCTTGGCCCGGAAAAATACCACAAAGTGATGGCATGGGACTTTGCTTGGCCCGCCTGTAAGCTAACTTTACCCTTTGCTACCCTCTGCTTTTACCCGGAACGTCCCGGGTGGGAAACCATCACTAACCGCTTCAACCGCATGACTTCTTCTATCGGAATTCCGGTCGTGGATCTGGCGCTTTTTCAGCAGCCCGGCACCAAACAAGACTTTGTGAAAGCTATTGGCAGGGCCTACGAAGAGGTCGGCTTTGTGGCTGTGACCAATCACGGCATTGACCATGATTTGGTGGAGCGTTTTTACCACCAGGTCAAAGCTTTTTTTGGCATGCCACGTGAGGCCAAAAAAAAATATGAAATTGTAGAATTGGCCGGCCAGCGCGGATACACCAGTTTCGGCCGCGAACACGCCAAAGGCAGCGATGCTCCCGACCTCAAAGAGTTCTGGCAGTTCGGACAGCCTGGCGGCGCCGAAACGCTTGACCCCGGCGAGTACCCCGACAACCTGGAAGTGGCAGAATTGCCGGAGTTCAACCGAACCGGCATGGAGTTGTACCAGAATTTTGAGCAGAGCGGCCGCCTCTTGTTGCAGTCCATTGCGCTGCACCTGGGGCTGGACGAGCATTATTTTGATGCCGGTATCCACAACGGCAACAGCATTTTACGCGCCATTCACTACCCGCCCATTACCGAAGAGCCCAACACGTCCATTCGCTCGGAGCAACACGAAGACATTAACCTGATCACGCTGCTGGTGGGTGCTTCGGCTGACGGTCTGCAAGTGTTGAACATGCAGGGCGAATGGGTCCCGGTCAATACCACGCCGGACATGATCGTGGTGAACGTTGGTGACATGTTGCAACGGCTCACCAACGGCCGGCTAAAGTCTACTACACACCGCGTGGTCAACCCGCCGCGCGACCAATGGCATACCTCCCGCCTGTCGGTGCCTTTCTTCCTGCACCCGCGCTCTGAAGTGCCGCTTAACTGCCTGGAGTCCTGCACCAATACAGAGCGTCCCCGCCAATTTGAGGACATCACCGCCGGTGCTTACTTGCGCGAACGGCTGATTGAAATCGGGCTGCTGAAGGCTTGAACCGAACTGACCGAAGCGTTTCCAAGACAGAGAAAGCCGCCCCGTGCAGGGCGGCTTTCTCTCTTTCATCAAACCAGGTTTAAGGCTGGTCTGTTTCGGGCTTTGTCTGGCCAGGGACATTTGTTGCCCATTGACCTGTAGGTCTGGATATACCAGCCCTGCTTACTCGGCCGTGTACACAAACTTTTCGAGCACGCTTTCGCCGTTCACCTGCCATTTGGCCAGGTAAACACCGGGTGCGCGACCGCTCAGGTCAAAACGAGCCTGGTAGCTGTTGGTGCGGCCCGCTTGCTCAGCGTGAATTAACATGCCGGTGACGTCGTAGATTTCCAGGCTCAGTTCGGCAACCTTGCCCAAAGTGATGGACAGGTTAATCGTTGAAGCCGTAGGATTCGGGAAAACGTCGCTTTCCAACAGGTCCACTTCGCCCACTCGCGGAGCGCCACCACAACTGGTGGTGAAGGTTCTCAACGGGGAGCAATCGGACAGCACGCCGGTACAAAGAGCGCGGACGCACCATTCGTAACTGGTACAGGGTTCCAGACCGCCGATGCGCTTGCCCAGTTCAGCTACGGGAATTTCCAGGAAATCCGTGGTGCCCACCTTGCGGATAGAAACCAGGTAACCGGTAGCGTCAATGACCAAATTCCAGAACAGGTCAACCGTATGACGTCCGTTTACTACTTCGCCCGTTCCCGTCGGAGGCAAACAAGTGCTGCATCCGCTGGCCGGATCAATGGCAATAGTTCCCGGCTTCTGGTCAAAGCAGCCTTTGTTGTCGCGGACTGCAATTGCCGTGTAGGAACCCGGAGCCAGGTGAACCATCATCGGTTCGCTGGCGAAGGGGCCGTAGATCACCGAGCCAATTTTAACGCGGTATGGAGGCATACCGGCTTTGGCATCGTCCAGGTCAATAACCACCGAACCGAGCCCGGAAGCGCAGTCGGCGTCATTCACGGCAACCGTCAGAATTTCCAGTTCGGGTTCGCCGATGAGATAGGTCTGATTGCTGCTGCCCTCGCAACCGCCGGCATCTTCTACCACAATGCTGTTGATAGTAGCACCACCGGGTGCATTGCTGATCACAATTGGCTCGCTGGCAAATGGCCCGAGCACAAAGCTGCCATTGATCGTGACCGTATAGGGTCCCGATCCTGCACTGGCATCGTCCAGGTCAATGACTACCACACCGTTGTTGACAGAACAGCTTGTAGCAGCGGTAACCGTAACATTAGCTATGACCAGTTCGGTGTTTAAGATAATCCCCTGCGAAGCTGAAACCGTGTTGCCACAAGCATCGCTTGCCGTCCAGGTGCGGGTAATGACATTACCGCTTACTGATTCGTTGAACATCACGCTAACTGACGCGTCGCAATTGTCCACGGCAATCACCAACGGAGGTGCAGGGGTAGGCTCACCGCAGTTCAGGTTCAGGTTGTTGGGAACACCGACCAGGTTGGGGGCAAGGTTGTCCAGCACCGTGATGATCTGCGTTGCGGAAATTGAGTTTCCTGCAGCATCCGTGGCTGTCCAGGTGCGGTTAATCGTGCGGCACTCGTCGGGACCCGGACCATAGGTTTCGTTCAGGATCACCATCACGGCACCGTCACAATCGTCCATGGCCGTTACCAGCGCAGCGGCAGGAATGGAACCACAATCCGCGCTGATGTCCGATGGAACACCGCTTAAAACTGGCTTAGTCAGGTCGGGATTCAGCGCAATCTGTTGCGTGTAGCTCGTGGAATTTCCACAGTCATCAGTAGCAGTCCAGGTGCGCTCCAGCACACCGGCTACCGTCACTTCCGAGAAATGAACCGTTACGTCCAGGTCGCAGTTGTCCGCAGCCGTAATGGAAGGTACCGGTGGAATGGGATCGTTGCAGTTGAGCGAAATGTTCGCAGGCTGCATGCTCAGGACCGGGGCTTGCGTGTCCGTCACGGTGATGGTTTGCGTGTGGCTGCTGCTGTTTCCGCAAGCATCCGTGGCTGTCCAGGTGCGCACGATTTGGTAGCTGCCGGAGGCGCATGTACCCACCATTTCATTGAACGAAACGGGAACGGAAATGCCACTGGTCACGCTGCAAGAGGTTTTGAACGCACTGTTGGGAATAAGCTGTTTGGCGATGCCCGGACCTTGCCAGCGCGTTTCCATCAGCTCGCTGCCCGTGTTCTCAAAGAACTGGATCTCGATGCTGTGGCATCCGGCCGTCAGGTGCCTGGTACCGCTCACCTCAGAGGCAGCGTGCAGCCCATCATTGTTCACGACCAAAACCCCATCAATGTAAAGCCGCGAACCATCGTCCGACTTGGTGAAGAAGGTGTAGTTGCCAGTGGTGGGAATTTCAATGGCCCCCGTCCAGCGGATGACGTACCTTTCGAGGACGGTGCGGATGGCCAGGTGGTCGGCATTCTGCGCGTTCGGCGTAATGCCGGTTTTCACAGGCGTTCCTGCCGTAGCCAAGAAACTGGCCAGGCTGGAAATGGTCGAAGCACTGGTCCAGTACTCGTAATTCAAGCCGGCATTCTCATCGCCCGTACAACCGCCTTCAAGGTTGAAGTCGCCGTTGCCGCTGGCGGTAGCGCCGTAAATGGTACCGGTGTAGTAGAACCAGAACGACATGCCGTAAGTGGCATCCATGTCATTAGCGCCTGCCCCAATCTGAAGACCCATGCTAAAGTCGCTGGGCTTGTTGGTCAGGTTGAGCACATCACCGGCAAAGCAACCGGTGCCAGTCAGTTTTGATCGGGAGCCGTCCACTTCGTAGTAGGTCCAGGTCTCATAGATGGTACCAGTGGTGCCGGGACCGGGCTTGTAGGTGCGACCCATGGCCGACCAGGTAGCCCAATCATAAGCGCCGCTAAACCAGACATCTACTTCCCATCCGCACAAAGCATTGTCTTTGTTCTGGACCGTACCGGTCAGGTGCGCGGTACCGTTGTCGTACACTTCAAAATTGCCCGTTCCCCCAACCCAAACGTAGTTGGCGTTCAGGCCGGTTAACGGCAACCAAAGGCTGCGGCGGTAGGTACCGTTGTTGTAGCCTTGCACCGGACAAACCTGGCCGCCGCATCCATCAAGAGCGGTCAGCACATCAGCGGCGGGGATAGCGCCACAGTCAGCCGTAAGGTTGGCAGGGGCACCGCTCAATACCGGAGCTTCGTTATCAAGGACCGTAATGACCTGGCTGGCCGATGCCGAATTGCCTGCGGCATCCGTGGCGGTCCAGGTGCGGTTAACGGCGTAGCTTCCCCCGGAACAAACACCGATGGTTTCGTTAAACACAACGGATGGAAGCAGGTCGCAATTGTCGCTCACGACGATTTGGCCGGCTAGACAATTGATTTCCTGATAACCAATGGCATCTACCTTAAAGTCGCTGGCGTCGCCGTGGTTTTTGATTTTTACGCGATCACAGGCGTAGCTCAATTGGAAGCACTGGGTTATGTAGTCGGTTGAAGCGGTAACCAATACTTGGGTTTGGTAATAACTACTTCCCGAAATTTCCCAGATGTACGCCTTGGAGTTGATCGGATCTGGTGTGGTAGCCGTGTAATTGCGGCGACTCCAGGTAACGCAAACTTGTGTCCCAGCGGGCAACACCGACCCGAAAGTCCACTCAATTTTGTCGCCACTTTCATAGAATTGGGCTCCCTGTCCGTCTGGAGCACCTAGAGAATGGCTGGCATCCACAATTCCAACTTGGGTATGAACCGTTGTGGCATAATTGGTTTCCACGTCTCTGCAAACGCTAGGTGCCGGGGGAATGGCCCCGCAGCTAACGCTCAGATTTGCGGGAACACCACTGAAAGTTGGCGCTTGATGATCGCCTCCGGAAGCACAGTCGCCACCCAAAAAGGTGGTGCGGTTCTGGTTGATTTCGGTAGGAGTCAGCGCCCTGCTGTAGACAGCAGCCAAGTACATTGAACCCAGCCAAGGCCGGTCTTGCGTCAATTCGTTAAACAGCGCAAACTTGTGGGTTGAACTCCAGCCGGTAAAATCGCCGCTGCGGGTCCAACTGGCTACCTGCACGCCATCAACGTAAATACGCTCTACATCATCGGTACCGCGGGTAAACACCACGTGCTGGATGCCTGCGCCTACCTGACCGGTGGCACAAAAATCTGGCGTTCCGTTAGTGTTGCCATTGGAGCGGGTACGGCTGATGTAGTCGGCGTTCTGTTGACCCAGCGTAAAATTCCGGAAGTCAATATTATTAGAAAGCGATAGGATCCTGGCCGGGCCATTCTGTGAACTGTTCAAGGGGTCTACGAACACCTCCAGCGTGTAAGCATTGGAAGCCTGAATAGACGTGCGAATTTTATCTGCAACGCCTGGAGAGGAAACCAAAACAGAGGAATTGGCGCGCAATCCCCCACCGGCCAACCAGGTCACGTTGCCCGGGTGGCTAATGTTCAGGTTCAAGGGGCTGCCGACACCGGAAACATCGTTAACGACACTTCCCGAACTTTCCTCAAATAAATAAAGCGCCTGAAGCCCGGTGGTTACCCGTTGGGCAAACAAACCCGGTGTTGTAACCAAGGCCAGCAAGAGCATAGCTCCGTACCGACATCGCCACCAGCGTTGTAATTGTGTTGTGTTGATCATGGTTGCTTGTAGTTGTTTTCTGAATGATTAAGACAGGGGTTAATGGGAAACCAGGCTAATGGCTGCATCAGTTTTGTTCCATCACAAGTGTGCGCTAAACTCTAAAGTTATTGGAGTCCCTTGCACAGGAATACACCAAAATTGCTTACCCAGCCACTCCCCATAAACAGGGATTGCTCTCAACATCCTGCCTTTCCGGCAAAAACCAAAGCGTTGGAAATAAAAAATTAAATTGCTACTATAACTGATTGAAAATCAATAAGTAGAATCGGATAATTTTCTTGCATGCCCAGTAAAAAATGGAATATCTAATGTGCTAAACAAGCTATTGCAAACAGCTACATTCTGGTAACCCTGTCACATTTTGACCAAAATTGAATAGCAAAAAAACGATATATATTACCAAAGTTGAGTCAATTTGGTCCTTAATGTTAATGTCACAAAAAGGGGAAAATAACCTGTTTTAGGGCAACTCAACCACCAGTACAAAAGGGTCAAAAACCTGGCTGAGGTACAGTTTCCCGGACCAGATCAGCGCAGTTGCGGCGCCGCTGATGGCACTGCCGTCGTTGGCATAAATTCGCTCCGGAGCTGCTGATAGCGCGGCTGGTGCGGCTGGCGCTGTTGACTCGGCTGGCGCGGCCGGCGCGGCTGGTGCTGTTGACTCGGCCGGCGCGGCTGGTGCGGCCGGCGCGGCCGGCGCGGCCGGCGCGGCTGGTGCTGTTGCTATCCGCCAGACTTGCACGGGAGATTTCTTTTTAGCCGATCCGGCATGCCGCACAAAAGCTAAAATGCTGGGATGTCCGGCTACCAGCAGGTCATTGCCGTCCCAGCGCAGGTTATCCGCTCCGGGAATTCGAGCCAATTCGCGCTGATCGCGGAGCTGCTCGCCATCCCAGCGATAGCTAAAAATCCGGCTCTGCCGTGTCGTGGCCACATACACTTCATTGCCCCGGCAGACAATGCCATTGGCGTAGGCCAAACGCTCGGCGGCCACCCACCAGCGATTTTGCCGGGCATTCCAGGCCACCACCGTTGACTTTTTGCGTTTGAACAGCGCTTCGAAACGGTTGCCGCGCTTTCCCGAATCGTTGGTGACCAGAAGCGTGCCGTCGTCCAGCACCGTGAGCGCGTTTGGCGAGTTCAAAAGCGGATCGGTCCAGGAGCGCAAGTATTGCAAATGGTCCGCAAAAACCTGATAGACCAACACGCTGTGCACGTCGCGGTCATCGTCGTGGCTGATGACGTACAGCAAGGGCACTGCCTCTTCCTGGCTCGGGCGAAGGGCCCCGTCGCCTGGAGCAGCAACGTCGATTGGCAGCGGCTGCCGCACCAGATCAATGCCGTGCGGATGGAACACGAGCGACTCCGGCTCGCCGTAGCGGGGCAATTCCACCGTTATGCTGCTGGCCAAATTCAGGGACCAGATGCCGGAGCTTTGCGGCTCAGACGGGCGGCGAGCGTCGCAGGAAATCAACAGGCGAGGTTCTGTCAAGAAGGTGTCCAGGACCAGGTCCTCCGGTCCGGCGCCTACGGTGAGTTGCTGGCTTGGCCAGTCTGCGCCGAGGTTCGACGTTTTGCAGCCGCTGGCCAGCCAACTTAGGGCCACGAGTGGCACCCAAAAAAGGTTGCGAAGCGCAGCGGCGGCGACCGGATTCTGGAGAGGTGCAGCGGCTAAGTTCTGACCCAGCGCAGCGGCGGCGACCGGATTCAGGCACAGCGAACTGTTGTTGGGTTGAGCCGGAGGCCTAGTTCCGGACCAATTTAACGGTTTGACTTCTTCCAAATGCATCGGCTCGAAGGTAGTAAATCCCGGGAGCCCAGTCCGTGGCATCCAATTTGTGCCGGCCTGCTGGCTTTTGTGTTTCGAGCATTAGCCGACCACGGGCGTCGTACAAGCGCAAGCTATACGTGCCCGAAGCGGTCACAGCGGGCAAACTGATCCAAATCTGGTCCGAAAAAGGGTTCGGCGAAACGCCCCAGTTCAAGGTCCAGTTGTCCGCTTGCTCCAGACCGATGACGTTGAATGAGAAAGGTTCCGATACGTTGCTGCATCCCGCTGGAGAGGTGACTTGGACGGTGTACAAGCCATTCGCGGTTGGTACATAGATACTGTTGTCGGCACCCGGAATCAGCACCCCTTCCAGAAACCATTGGTAGGAACCAAAATCGCCGGCCGCAAAGAGGTTCTCGCCAGTTTGCGAAATGATCGGCACGCCGGGCAGCTCGTTGACCTGCACCGTGATTTCCCGGGTATCCGTATGGCCGAGACCGTCGTTAAAGGTGACCGTATAGGTGGTAGTGACGCTTGGCGAAGCCAACGGGTCGGGACAGTCGCTGCAGCTCAAGCCGAGCGCCGGACTCCACGAATAGCCCACGGCACCTGCGGCGAGCAACGGCACACTTTCGCCCGCACAAACTTCTGCAAAACCCGCTACTTCAGGAGCGAGCTGGCTGGGAATAAAATCCGACAACTCAAGGCTCATCATGGACCGGGCATGGGTGCCGGCCACAAGTTTGCCCAGGCGCAGGTCCAGTTCAATGTCATATACGTTTACCACCGGCATGCCACTGCCCAAACGCGCCCAGGTTTCGCCGAGGTTGAGCGTGAAGTAGACGCCGCCGTCATTGGCCACGAACACGATGGAATCGTTGCCGGGATAAACCTCCAAATCGTTGATGCCCAGCGCAGGCAAATCGCCGTGAATGGCAGTCCAACTCGCGCCGCGGTTGTTGCTGTAATGCACCATGGGCGAAAAGTCATTGTCCTTGTAGCCGCTGTGCGTTGCGAAGACGACGTCTTCGTTTTGGAACGAGCATTCCAGATCAGTAACGTAGCGGTTGGGCAGCCCCGCGTCAATAGTGGACCAACTGCTGCCGGCGTCGCTGCTTCGGCTAACGCGCCCGTCGGAGGCCCCCGTGTACAAGAGGCCTTCAGTGACCGGGCTTTCGCGAATGGTGGTTAAGTTGTGGAAGCGAGGTTCGGTAAGAACGCCCTTGGTCAGGTCGCCACTTAAGGGGCTGAAGATGGGGAACGCGCCTTCTGCCTGATGCAGGCGATAGGTTCCGGCATAAACACGCGACGGGTCATGCGGCGATAAAATGTAGGGCATGCTCCAGTTGCGCCGATCCAAAAACGGAATGCTGGACGAAATCCAATCAAAACCGGCAGCGCCATCGTTGGAATACCAAATGTCTCCGTTCTGCGTCTCTACGAAAACAATATCGGGATCGTCCGGGTTAAACTCCGTGTGAAATCCGTCGCCCCCGAACATCCGAATCCAGTCGCCCGGAGAGGCTATACTTCCCCGGCTTGTTCCATTGTCCTGGGATCCGCCCCAATAGTCGCCGATTACGTGTGGGTTGAGTTGAATATGGTAAAATTGCGTATTGGGAATGTCGTCAATGTCGGTCCAACTGGTGCCACTGGTCGTGGTCCGGTATAGGCCGCCGTCAGTAGCCAAGAGCGCTTCTGTGGCACTGAGAAAAACCAGGTCGTGCTTGTCTGCGTGCACATCGCCAAGGGGGGTCATGTTAGTCCAACTGCTGCCGCTGTTGGCGGTGCGCCACAAGTTTACCCCGCATACCCAAACCTGGTTGGGAATAAAAGGGTTGAACCGGACTTTGGCAAAATACCAGCCAAAGCCGCCCATCGCTGAACTGCTGTTCAATCCGCTGACGTTGTAGGGCAACCAACTGGTGCCACCATTAAAGCTCTCGTAAACGCCCTGTGTTTCAAGATCGGTGCCAATAACCTGGGCCAAAATATGGTTGGGATTGCCCGGCTCCTGATCCATACCAATGCGGCACTGAAAACCTGTCGGCAGCCCACCGCCCAGTGTCGACCAACTGGTACCGCCATCCGTGGTTCGGCGAATCACTGCACCAGGACCATAAACAATGGTATAGAAGTTGTTCCGAAGACGATCCCAGCCCGCCGCCCAAACCCGGTCCGGGTCCGTTTCGTCAATTAAAAAATCTGAAATTCCGGTGGAATCAGAAATGTGCAGCACGCGAGACCAGGTTCCACCCCCGTCGGTGCTTTTGTACAAACCGCGATTCTCGTCCTTTTCAAACGGAAGTCCCATAGCACCAACATAGATAAGGTTAGGGTCGAGCGGATGCACCCGAACCCGGGAAATAATGCGCGTCTCTGCCAGACCTACATAGGACCAAGTGGCTCCGGCATCTGTGCTCTTGTAAAGTCCGTCGCCAATGAAAGGATAACCGCTTACGTTGGGATCCCCTGTGCCAGCATAAATAATGTTATGGTTGCTCGGGTCAATTTCGATGTCGCCAATGGGCAGAAAAAGTTGATCGTCAAAAATGGGCGCCCAGTTGCCTCCGCCATCGGTGGTTTTGAAAATTCCCCCTGCTGCGCAGCCAACATAGATAATATCATTGTCAGTGGGGTCTACTGCAATGGTATTGATCCTTCCACCAATGTTTTTTGGCCCCTCCAATTGCCAACTGGCTCCCCCACCGCGGGCGGTTGATGTCTGGCGAATGGCCTGATAATCCGCGCGGGCTTGTTCCAACCCGCGGGTGTATGCCGCTAACGAAAACTTGCCATCCGGCCAACTGCGCATGGCGTAATAATGGTCGGCTGGTCCGTGTTTGTCGTTGAGCCTGCCAGGATCGGCCTGGTCAGAAAGCGATGCCAGCACCCCGCCGGTTCCCAATTCAGCCCGCTCATCGGCTGCCGAGTTATGAAAGGATAAACGAAAAACAACAGTTGCCAGGAAAGCCAGGCTAGCCGCAGCAACAAGAGCGCGATAAGACAGTTTCACGGTGGAGGGTTTGAGGCGAATGAATTCTCACGAGCAACATAGGCAACCCAAGAGAAAAAGATGCTATTTGGACAACCGTTGAGACTAAGCGCAATGCACTTTCCAGGCACTGTTCTTCCGGATGGACTAATCCTTGTTAGATGCCAAAATACTCACTTTTAGCGATTCAGCCAGCCTTAAGAGAATAGAAACATGCATTTCGGTTGTGCCTGCAACTATTTTGACCTCAGTTCGTGTTCAGGGCAATCAAGACGAAGCTCGGTTTCGGCGAGTGCCGCATTAAGCAACCGACAGTAATGACCGCCCTGGTTGCGAGTATAGTAATCGCAGCTAAAACACATGCGCTGCATCGTGATAATCCCCGCTTTATTTAAGTCATCAATCATTCTAAGGAGCCCGTTCAGGATTACTGACTTCTGTTCCTCACTTAGTGCTTCAATGGGCTTCTCCAGATAAGAAGCAAACAATGATGCCTTATCTGCAATGTGTTTTCCAATTGTAGTAAGTCTAAGGGTATAACTCCTGGTATCACTAGCGTCGGTTTCCTTTGTAACAAGTTCTTTAGTCAGCAAAACTTTCACGCTATCACTGATGGTGGCTTTTGTCATATTAAATTCGTCAGCCAAATAACTAACCTTGCATTTATCCTGAGAATGAAACTTTATGAAAATCAATAATTGGATTTGGATCGGGCTTAGCGAATTGTCTTTGCTTTCATTCCAAAGCAAAACTCTAAATGCTTCAGAAATACGCTCCAGGGCAACGACAATTTTACTTTCAACTTTTTGATTTTGCCGGGCAAGATTAAAGGATGAATTTCTCATTCTTTGCTAATTTTGCTTAACATAATATGCGCTATGTTAGTTGCTCTTAACTTTGCTTCCTCTGCCTTTTCTCCCGCATACAGGCCATCGACTGTTTGGGTGAACAACGATATCCATTCTGAAAACTCACGATCTGTCAACTTTGTTAGCTTACTCAATTCAAGGTGCTTTTGCATTGGATTGCCTGAAAAGCTATGCTCATTCAACAAAATACTCCCCCAAAAAGCATACATTCCAGGTAGGTGCGTCTCCCAGTTCACTTTGGCTATATCGCTAAAGATATAACCGAGTATAGCGTTCGTTTTTATCTTGTCGTAAAACGAATTAACTAAAACTTCTATATCCGCGCTGCAATCAATGTCTTTAAGCATATAATATACTTTTTATACTAATAATTATGATTCTCTCAAGGGTTTTTGGAGTACCCTCAATTTTCTGGTGCACACTGGCCAGCACAAATAAGGTCAGTAGCTGACTAAGCCCTGCAAAGATAGGAATCCTAACTTTGCAGGGCAAATCAAATCATTTTACCTTGTAGGGCAATGACAAATCGCCGCTAGCTACTGAGTATACTTTGTACACCCCGAGCATTGGTTTATCTCCACTATCGTGACTAGTGCCTTGACCTGTATTGACCTGCATAAATGCCGTAACGCCGTCATAAGAAAATTCCCTGTTGTAGTTTATTCGATAATCAGGGACAACTACGCGAATTGTGCTATTTGAAGCAATCACCTGAAAGCCCGGGGAGTCCATGTACATGGGCATTCCTGGATTTGTAGGGGGCAGTATTACCGCTGTATCACCTTCAACAAACTGTTTAACCGCTAATCCGCCTTCAACGCGTTTGTCTTCAACTAACACAACCCAATGCGGATGCCAGACGATGCCGTCATTCCCATAATTCTTGTCAGAACTTTCATCCCAAAGCGGAGTATCATCAAAATCAGGGTGTGAAGTAAGGGCAAGCGCTACAATCCCTTCGGTGTTGCTAAAACCTACATCTATCGGTTTCAAAGAAGTTGGAAAAACATACGCCAACACCGGAGCTCCGTTTAATTGTCCTGCTGGGGTTGGTGTCGTATTCCCTGCTGAACCCTTAACGGAAATCTCCCAAACTGTAGCAGCAATATCATTGTCGTGTTTTATGCTTACTCCTTGTATTTGAAAGTCATCATTGTTGTAGTTGCTGCATTTTTCGCAAGCTAAAGCCTGTACCACGATGAACGGCAACCAAGCAAATAGTAAAATTTGTCTCATTGATTTAGCATTTAGCGTTGAAAGGTTACGAACCGTAACTAAACAGGATTCCTAACTTTATGGTTTGGCAACATTGCCAAGGCAAACTTAGTTAGGATTCCTAACATAACTAAATGGTTCAAGAAATTTATTTCTGCTCTACTTACTCTTGATCAATTAATCGCGCTTACGGCGCTTAGGAGGAGAGGCTTTCATGTCCTTGCGACCAGGTTTAGCCCGCACAACTTTCGTGTCCTTGCCAACAGCCTTAACGGGCGCAGCGTTCGTGTCCTTGCGACCAGGTTTAGCCCGCACAACTTTCTCTGTCTTCGGCGGAGCGTCGCCATTTTGGGCCGCCCCTTTCCGTGGTTTGTCACTTTCCACTTTGCCACCCTTAACCTCCTTTCCCGCAGCGGTACCGGGACCCGACGCCATGGGCTTGCGAAAATGCTTGAGCAACCGCACTTCCTCCTCCGTGAGCAGGCGCCATTTGCCTCGGGGAAGATCCTTTTTGGTCAGGCCGGCATAGACGACGCGGTCCAGTTTGACCACTTCATAGCCGAGTTGCTCAAAAATTCGGCGCACCACGCGGTTGCGGCCGCTGTGCAGCGACACGCCAACTTCAGTATGGTCTTTTGAGTCCGGAAAGGCCACTTCGTCCAGGTTAACCGGGCCATCTTCGAGCACGACACCCTTCTTGAGCTCTTCAAAATGCTCGTCGCGCAACGACTCGTTGAGTTTGGCGGCGTACACTTTTTCCACTTCGTAGCGCGGGTGCATCAGAGCCTCGGCCAGCTCGCCGTCGTTGGTCAGCAAAAGCAGTCCCGATGTGTTGCGGTCAAGCCGCCCCACGGGATAAATGCGGCGGCTTCCTGCGCCCTCCACTAATTCCATTATGGTCTTGCGGCCGCGGTCATCCGCTGTTGTGGTCAGAAATCCGCGCGGTTTGTTAAGCAAAACATAGATGAATTTCTCTGGTTTCAGCAGCTTCCCGCGGTATTCTACCTTATCGCCGGGCATGATTTTGCGCCCCATTTCCAGCACCACTTCTCCGTTGACGGTCACCTGCCCTTCGGCGATCAATTCATCCGCCTTGCGTCGCGACGCCACTCCCGCATGCGCCAAAAAGCGGTTAAGCCGCATGATTTCGGCAGCTTCGCTCGGCTTGGCTGCCACCGGAGCTCGCCGCTTTTCAGGCCGCACTTCTTCCTTGGCTTTGCGCGGGGGCGCTGCCTTCTTGACCATACCCTTTACTGTCTTTCCGTGAAAGGGTTCTTGTGATTTGCGGGAAGGTCGTTTGGCCATGGCTTCAAATTCCGGGGGAAAATTTCCCGTCTCCCGGCAACGGTATCGCTCGGGTACTTACGAAAGCTAAGGAATTGCCAGAAATTTTCGCTCAGCTCCGCGAGATAGAGCCAAACCGCAGCACGACAACCCTCAACGCTCGGATTCGTCGTCGGGATCCTGTTCGGCTGATTCTTCAGGTTCTTCAAAGGTCTCTTCCTGACTCAGGGTCGGCTCCTCTTCTTCAGTCCAGGCTTCATCCTCACCGGCTGGCTCTTCAGCGTCTGCTTCTGCGTCAACGTCTGCTTCTGCCTCCGCCGCCGTTTCTTCACCAGAAGCCCCTTCGCCCGAATCCTCTGCCGTTTCTTCACCAGAAGCCCCTTCGCCCGAAGTCTCTGCCGTTTCTTCCGCACCAGCCCCTTGGCCCGAAATGGCCTCAGCCTCGTCCAGAGCCATGGCCTCTGCGTCTTCTTCGCCGAGGCGAACCTCATCTTCCAGCGCCTCCGCAGGAATGCCGATGGAATCGCCACTCTCCTCAAACTCGCGCAGTTTGGGTAGCTCGTCTACGGAATTGATGCCGAAGTAGTCCATGAAACCGCCGCTGGTAGAATACAGCAAGGGCTTACCCGGGCTATCGGAGCGGCCCGTGATTTCAATCAGTTCGCGCTCCAGCAACTTCTGGATGGAATAATCGCAATTGACGCCGCGAATGTTCTCGATCTCCGACTTAGAAATGGGCTGGCGATACGCGATAATAGCCAGTGTTTCCATAGCCGCAGTAGACAGACGGCGCTTGGATTTGATGTTCAAAAAGGACGAAACCGAAGCGTGGTAAGGTTCCTTGGTCAGAAAGCGGTAGCCGCCGCCCGTATGCACGATTTTAAAGGGGAAGAAATCCTCTTCGTACTTCTGCAACAGGGTTTCCAGGTGGTTGATGACCACATGGGCATCCAGCTCCAACTCCAACGCGCGGTTCAGCGAATTCACCAAATCAGCCACCGGCACCGGATGGTCCGATGAAAATAAGATAGCCTCAATATGTTTGTCCAGATCCTGCACGGGTAAAGAAGCCGCAGCCCTTAGCCTTCAGAGAGGGCGGCTGCCCCGCTGACGATTTCCGTCAATTCGGTGGTGATGGCGGCCTGGCGAGCGCGATTGTAGGAAATTTTGAGGTCCTTGAGCAGTTCGCCCGCATTTTCCGTGGCCTTGTCCATGGCGGTCATCCGCGCACCGTGCTCGGCAGCGTTAGAATCCAGCAGGTAGCGGAAGAACTGCGTGTTGAGAATGCGCGGCACCAACTCGGCCACCATCGTCTCGCGGTCCGGCTCAAAGATGAACTCGGTCTGTGTCGTGCCCGCGCCCTTTTTGTCGTCGTCAAACTTGCTGATGGGCAAGAACTGTTCCACCGAAAGAATCTGCGTGGCAGCGTTTTTGAAGCAGTTGTACACCACGACCACCCGGTCATAGCGGCTATTGGCGAAGGCCGTCTTCAGGTAATCCGCAGCTTCTTTCGATTTCTCAAAACTCAGGCCGCTGAACATGCCTGCATAGTCCAGGACCAAGGGAAAATCGTTGCGTTTAAACGCATCTGCCGATTTTTTGCCAATGGGCATGACGTGCAGGTCGCCGCGGACGGACTGATCGGCGTAGGTAGTGCGCGCCAACAGGCGAACCAGCTTGATTACGTTGGCATTGAAACCGCCGCACAAACCGCGGTCTGATGTGATGGCCACTATCAAAACCTTGCGCACCGGGCGCTCCTCCGCTTGCGGAATGTTCACCTCACCTTTGGTAGCCTCGGCCAGGTTCGCCAGGATGCTCGTCATTTTCACGGCATAGGGACGCATCCGCAGGATCGCATCCTGCGCTTTGCGCAACTTGGCCGCGGACACTACCTTCATGGCCTTGGTGATCTGCTGGGTGGAGGTCACCGAGGTGATCCGCGTGCGAACTTCCTTTAGCTTGCCTGACATAGGGCGGGATTAGGCAGTTTTCTTGTATTGGATCGTCATGTCTTTGGCCACTTTAGCCAAAACCCCGGTCAGCTCATCATTGTACTTACCGGCGGCCAGATCTTTCAGCACTTGTGGGTGGTGCGACTCCATTTGGCTGAGGTACTGGCCCTCAAACTCGCGGATTTTGTCAACCGGCACATCGCGCAACAGGCCCTGCGTACCCAGGTAAATCATGGCGATTTGGTTGCCCACGGTAACTGGCTGGAACTGACCCTGCTTGAGGATTTCTACGTTGCGCTTGCCCTTTTCGAGCACGGACATGGTAGCGGCATCAAGGTCGGAGCCGAATTTGGCGAAGGCCTCCAGTTCGCGGTACTGCGCCTGGTCCAACTTGAGCGTACCAGCCACTTTCTTCATGGACTTGACCTGGGCGTTACCCCCCACTCGCGATACCGAGATACCGACGTTGATGGCTGGGCGAACACCCGAGTTGAACAGGTTGGATTCCAGGAAGATCTGGCCGTCCGTAATGGAAATTACGTTAGTAGGGATATAGGCCGATACGTCACCAGCCTGCGTTTCAATGATGGGCAATGCCGTCAGCGAACCGCCACCCTTTACCAAATGACGGATGCTCTCCGGCAAATCGTTCATCTGCGAGGCAATCTTGTCGTTGTTAATGATTTTGGCGGCGCGCTCCAACAGGCGGGAGTGCAGGTAGAATACGTCACCAGGGTAGGCTTCGCGGCCTGGAGGGCGGCGCAGCAACAGCGACACTTCGCGGTAGGACACGGCCTGCTTGGACAAATCATCGTATACAATCAGCGCCGGACGACCCGTGTCGCGGAAGAATTCGCCGATGGCGGCACCGGCAAAAGGTGCGTAGAACTGAAGCGGAGCTGGATCAGCAGCAGAGGCAGCTACAATAACGGTATAGGGAAGGGCGCCGTAGCGCTCCAGCGTCTTGCTGACCTGAGCCACCGTCGAGTTCTTCTGACCAATGGCCACGTAGATGCAGAAAACGGGCTCGCCGCGCTCGTAGAACTCGCGCTGGTTAATGATGGTGTCAATGGCAATAGCCGACTTGCCGGTCTGGCGGTCGCCGATGATCAATTCGCGCTGACCCCGGCCAATAGGAATCATGGCGTCGATGCTCTTGATGCCTGTTTGCAGCGGCTCGTTCACCGGCTGGCGGTAGATAACCCCGGGGGCCTTGCGCTCCAGCGGCATTTCATACAAAGGCCCGGCGATGGGGCCTTTGCCGTCAATCGGCTCGCCCAGCGTGTTCACCACGCGGCCCAACATGCCTTCGCCCACGCGAATGGAGGCGATGATGCCGGTGCGCTTGACCGTGTTGCCTTCTTTGATTTCATCGGAAGAACCCATGAGCACAACCCCGACGTTGTCCTCTTCCAGGTTGAGCACAATGGCGCGAACGCCGTTCTCGAACTCCACCAATTCACCCGCCTTGGCATTGGTCAGGCCGTAAATGCGGGCAATACCGTCCCCCACCTGAAGAACGGAACCAACTTCCTCCAAATCTGCAGCGGATTGAAAGTTGGAAAGTTGCTGCCGGAGAATAGCAGATATTTCGTCGGGTTTTACTTCTACCATGACTTGGTTTTTTCGGGCTGGGTGCAGCGTATGTCGAAGGGGCGCATTGCCCCGGGCAAATTCTTAGTATTTTTTAACGTATGTGTTCTGTTCAAACTCTTTGCGGAGCTTGCGAAGGTTGCGGATCACGCTGGCGTCGTACTGTTTGTCGCCGTAGCGGATGATGTAACCGCCAATTAGCTTGGGATCAACCACCGATTCCAGTTCAACCGTAGCCGTGGCCGATTCGCGGAGGCTTTCGGCAATCTTGTCTTTAAGCGCGCCATCAATCGGTTGCGCCGTGGTGATGCGGACCGACTTAATGTTTTTGAATTCGTTGTAGCGCTCCAGGTACACCTTGACGATCTCCGGAAGGTGCGACTCGCGGTGTTTGCGCACCAGAATCTCCATGAAGTTCATCAGGATAACGTCCACGCGCCCGGAAAACACCTTCTGCAGAATGGGCAATTTCTTGGCCGGGTGAATGATCGGGCTGCGCAGCAACATGGTCAGATCAGGGTGCGCGCGCATCGTGTCACTCAACATGCGCACATCGGCCGTTACCACATCCAGCTGACCCTGTTCCAGGGCCAGGTCCATGATGGCTTTAGCGTAGCGATTAGCAAGGCGAATCGAAGACATGCTTAGTTGAGTTTGAATTCGTCCACCAAGCTGTTGATGTAAGTTTCCTGTTCGTTCTTGCTTTGCAGTTCGCGGCGCAGCACCTTTTCGGCAATGTCCAGCGCCATGAGGCCCGCTTTGTTCTTAACATCAATCAGCGCGGCCATTTTCTGGTTGTTGATGGCATCGGCGGCGCTGGCCACAATGCGATCAGCCTCCTCTTTAGCGCGGTCGCGGGCCTCTTCCATGACGGTGTTGGCCGTAACGCGAGCCTCTTGGATAATGCGGCTGCGTTCTTCGGTAGCCTCCACCAACAAACGCTGGTGATCAGATTGAAGGGCGGCCATTTCAGCACGAGCCCTTTCGGCCATCTTCAGGCTGTTTTCAATGGCATCCGAGCGCTCGCGCAGGGATTTGCCAATGGGACCAAAAGCGTATTTGCCCAAGATGAACCAGAGCAGCCCGAAGGTTAGCATAGTCCAGAAGAACAAGCCAAAATCTGGCGTGATCAGACTGAAAGCATTGGCTAAAATGGCCATATTATTGAGTTTCCGGTTTGGAAAAGAAGGTCAGTTCAAAAGAAGAAAAGGCGCACCCGGCCAACCGCCGGGAAGCGCCTTTTCAAAGGAAATGCTATCCGCCGGCCTGCAACAACGCCACCACCACGGCAAAGAGGGCAACACCCTCGATGAGGGCTGCGGTGATGATCATGTTGGTGCGGATCATGCCTTCGGCTTCGGGCTGACGGGCAAGGGCTTCAACAGCGCTGCCACCAATCCGGCCGATGCCGAGTCCGGCACCAATTGCTGCAAGACCACCGCCCAGGGCACCGATGCCGTTGAGCGAGTCAAGCATGAGAACAGTCAAGAGGTCCATAACAGAAATTTTGGGAAACCGTAAAAAATGCGATGATCAGTGGTGTTCGCTGTGGTCTTCAACCGCCATGCCGATGAACAACGCCGACAGCATGGTGAAAATGAAGGCCTGCAGGAAAGCCACGAGCAATTCAATCAAGCCCATGAACAGCACGAAAGGCACGGCAACTGCCGCTCCTCCCAGGCTGCCCGGGATGCTTTGACCCAGGTTGCCGAATACGAAAATCAGCGCCGTGAGGCTCAGCACGATGATGTGTCCTGCCGTGATGTTGGCAAAAAGACGAATCATCAGGGCGAAGGGCTTGGTGAAAATGCCAAAGATTTCAATCGGGATCAGGATCGGCTTAACGAAAGCCGGCGTGCCCGGTGCAGTCAGGTTGTGGCGCCAGTAAGACTTGGTTCCGCTGATGTTGGTCAGCAGGAAGGTAATCAGCGACAACGCCAGCGTTACCGTGATGTTGCCGGTCAGGTTGGGGTTGCTGATGAACGGCAACTGGCCGATCATGTTGCCAATCCAGATGAAGAAGAACACCGTCATCAGAAAGGGCATGAAGCGGTCGGCATTTTTGCCCAGGTTGGGCACGGCGATGTCTTCGCGCACAAAATTGACCAACGGCTCAATGAACGCCTGCAATCCCTTCGGGGCCATGCCAGCCCGGCGACGGTACGCCGCAGCCACTGCCATGAAAATCCAAATCATGATAATGGCCACTAAAAAGAGCGCAGCCACGTTTTTGGTAATGCTGAAATCAAACCAGGGGTACGCAAAACCATCGCGCACCAGGTCGTGGCGACCGGCTGTATACACTTGGTTGTTGTAGCAAAGCAGGGCCCTGCCGGTAGCCTCGTCGGTCATAAAATGGCCGTCGTTGTGCAAATCCACCTTGCCGGAAGGGAACCCTTCCCCTTCGACCCGCATCAAACGGCCGTGGTTCATGATAAAGCCGTCGTAGGCGCGGTGGCCCCCTTCGAGCTTGGAACTCATGAACAGTTTGAGCCCCTCTCCTTTTATAAAAGCAATGCAAGGCAGGGGAATGGTGGCGCCGTGGAAAATCTCCCATTCGTTGGCATCGGCAATGTGGTGCAAGATCATGGGCGTCGGGTCGTAGCCCTCTTCGGAGCCTTCGCCGTGGCCAGCATGTTCGCCGTGACTGGCGGCGCAAGGATCATTACCGTGTTCATTAGCGTGGGCCGCATCAGCGTGCGCATCTTGACCATGGGCGGCGTGAGCAGCATGCTCGTCATTCGTTTGCGCAGGGTCCGCATGGGCGGTGCCATGGGCATCTGCCGCGTGAGCTGTACCCTGATGGGTGGTGCTGTGTTGCTCCGAACCGTGATCCGCCTGCTCAGCGAGGGCCAAAACGGGGCTAAACACGCCCATAGCAACAGCGAAAACACTGGTAATCAACAGCTTAGCTGAAATGGTCCGGAATTTTCGAATGGCCAAGTTGCGGGCGTTTTTTTTTACGCTGCAAAGGTAGCCATACATCAGGGTATTCCAAACTAAGCAGCGTCGATTGACGCGCCTTTCGGCATCTTTTCCCAAATTAATACGTGATCACCTGCTCTTCCATAAGCGCTGGCAAAGCCCGAAACTCGTACTGCTGGTTGCGCAGCCGCGGCTCAAAACCTGCCCCCCGGATGGCCTCCTGGATGCTGCGCGACGTAAAACGGTGCGGCGCTCCGGCCGCAGACACCACGTTTTCTTCAATCATGATGCTGCCAAAATCGTTGGCACCAGCGTGCAGACAGGCCTGCGCAATGGCCTTGCCCACCGTGAGCCACGACGCCTGAATGTTGTCAATATTGGGCAAAAACATGCGCGAAAGGGCGATCATGCGGATGTATTCCTCGCCAGTGGTGTCGTTTTTGGCGCGGCGAATGCGCTTAAGCGTGGTGTCTACGTCCTGGAAGGTCCAGGGAATGAAGGCGATGAACCCCTTGGCGTGCGCGGGTTTTTCGCTCTGCACCTGCCGGATCTTCTCCAAGTGCAGAAAACGCTCTTCAATGGTCTCTATGTGGCCAAACATCATGGTGGCCGACGTAGTGATGTTCAGTTGGTGGGCCGTGCGCATCACGTCCAGCCACTCCTGGCTGTTGCATTTGCCCGTGGCAATGATGGCGCGCACGCGGTCAACCAGAATTTCGGCACCCGGGCCCGGTAAACTGTCCATGCCTGCTTCGCGAAGGGTTAGCAAAACGTGCTCATACGTATGCCCACCCAGCCCCGCAATGTGCACAATCTCCGGCGGGCCCAGCGCGTGCAACTTCACATTCGGAAAATCTTCCTTTATCTCGCGGAAAATGCGGGTGTAAAACTCCAGGCCCAACTCCGGATGGTGCCCGCCCTGCAGCAACAACTGCTCGCCGCCGTAGCGAATGGTCTCCGCAATTTTGGTCCGGTAGGTCTCGCGGTCGGTGATGTAGGCCTCGCCGTGCCCCGGCACCCGGAAGAAATTGCAAAACTTGCAATTGGCCACGCACACATTGGTGGTGTTCAGGTTGCGGTCAATGATCCAGGTAACCTCTGCCTGGGGCTTCTTTTGCATCCGCAGCCGGTTGGCCACGTGCATTAGTTCGGCCGTCGGGGCCTTTTCCAGCAGGTGCACCCCCTGGTCAACAGTCAGCCATTCTTGGTTGAGAGCCTTGCGGTAGAGCGGTTGAAGGTTCATAGCTTCGCCGGGATTAACTTTAGGCCATCTTTAAAAATTCCAGATCCTGCATTACGCCCAATTTTAAACATCCTCATTTACAGGAGTAAACTCCGGTGTTTAAAATTGGGCAAGCCTTGACGCTGAAATTTTTAGCGATGCCCATTAACGCTTGTAAAGGTAGCGCTTGCGCTAACAGTCTCGGGCGAAGGGGACCTTGAACCCGCAGCAAACGCTGCACCGAACAACGGACCCCTTTCGCCCGAAAGATCAAACACGCCGCCAGGCGAAACGTTCAATTCAGCTGACTTTATGATTTCATACCACCAGCACACCCTTACCAACGGACTGCGCATTCTTGTGCACGAAGATCCCACCAGCCCCATGGCGGCCGTGAACGTGCTTTACGACGTGGGCGCGCGCGACGAAGAGGCCGGCCGCACCGGCTTTGCGCACCTGTTTGAGCACCTGATGTTCGGCGGCTCGGCAGGAGTGCCCGAATTTGACACTGTGCTGCAGCGCGCCGGAGGCAACAACAACGCCTACACCACCAACGACCTGACCAATTACTACGACGTGCTGCCGGCTGCCAACCTGGAGACCGCCTTTTGGCTGGAAGCTGACCGCATGAACCTGCTCGATTTCAGCGAGCGGTCGTTGGACGTGCAGCGCAAAGTGGTCTGCGAGGAATTCAAAGAACACTACATCAACCAGCCTTACGGCGATGTCTGGCACAAACTGCGCGCCCTGGTCTACACCGTGCACCCCTACCGCTGGCCCACCATCGGGCTGGAGCTTTCGCACGTAGAAGAAGCCAGTTTGGACGATGTGCGCAACTTTTTCTACCGCTTTTATCGCCCTAACAACGCCATTTTGGCCGTTTCCGGGGGCGTAAAAACCGGGCAGGTGCTGGAATTGGCACAGAAGTGGTTTGGCGGCATCGAGCAGGGCGCACCCAACCGCCGCAACTTGCCCGAAGAGCCCTTCCAACGCGGCCCGCGCCAGTTAACGGTTGAAGCCGATGTGCCCGTGGACATGCTCTACCGCGCCTGGCCCATGTGCACCCGCACCCACGCCGACTACCACGCCACCGACCTGCTCAGCGACACACTTAGCGCCGGCGACTCCGGCCGTTTGCACCGCCGGCTGGTCATGGAAAACGAACTGTTCAGCGATCTGGAAGCCTACGTAACCGGATCCTTTGACCAGGGCCTGTTTGTGGTAGAAGGCAAATTCGCCGAAGGCGTGGACCGCGCCGAAGCCGAAGCCGCCCTGGACGAAGAACTCCAGCGCATGCGCCGCGAGCCTGTTTCAGAAGAAGAGGTGGAAAAGGCCCGCAACCAGAGCGAAGCCTATGAAGCCTTCGGCAACGTCAGCGTGCTCGGCAAAGCCATGAAACTGGCCTACTACGAATTGCTTGGCGACGCATCGCTGGTGAACGAAGAAATGGAGCAATACCGCCGTGTCACCGCAGCCGACATCCAGCGCGTGGCCGATGAGGTCTTGCAACCCGAGCGTTGCAATACGTTGCATTATCTGGCTAAGGAGCCGGTGCTTTCATGATGGGATTCCTAAAAAGCCCGGATACTGCGTTGCACACGATCGAAATTTTAACTCCCTTTCCACATCCGTTCCAAAACGCGAACATGGCCCAGCTTCCCCCCGCCCCCGACATGCACCCCATCACCGACGCCCATTTTGTGCACCCCGAAAAGCGTGTCCTGAGCAACGGCGTGCCGCTTTACGCCATTGACGGCGCCGCCGACGACATCCTCAAACTGGAAGCCGTCTTTCCCGCTGGCCGCCGCTACGAAACCGCCCCGGGCGTCTCCGCCGCCGCCGCCAAACTCATGACCGAAGGAGCGCCCGGCTTGAACGGCAGCGCCATCGCCGAAACGGTGGAACGCTACGGTGCCTCGCTCAAAGTGCGCGGCGGCTTCGACTACACCACGCTGCAATTACAGGGCCTGAACCGCTTTTTGGACCGCCTGCTGCCGGTGGTGCACGGCATCGTTTACGAAGCCAGCTACCCCGAAAAAGAGTGCGCCAACTACGTGCGCAACAACCGCCAAAAAATCAAAATCCGCGAACAGAAGGTTGATTATCTTGCGGATAACGGCATGCGTGAAGCCCTCTACGGGCCACAGCATCCCTACGGCTATAAAATGACGGGCGAATTGTTCTCGTCCCTCACGCGACAGTCGTTTTTGGATCACCACCGCCGCACCATCGCCCAAAGCCAACCCTTTCTCATTGCCGCGGGCCGCATCACCGACCAGGTGCTGGACTTTGCCGAAGCCGCCTTTGGCCGCGCCGTTCGCATGCCCATTGCCGCTACCCCTTACGGAGCAGCCCAGCCCGCCGCGACGCTGAACATTCACCAGTTTAAGCTAGGCTCGGTGCAATCGGCCCTTCGCTTTGCCAAACCCATCATGGCCAAAAGCCATGAAGACTACCGCCCCTTCTTTGTGCTCAACACCATTTTGGGCGGCTATTTCGGATCGCGCCTGATGAGCAACATCCGCGAAGACAAAGGCTACACCTACGGCATCTACTCCGGCATGACCCACCTGGATGACGCCTCCTACTTCTACATCAGTGCCGAAGTGGGCTCGCACGTTTGCCAGCCCGCCATCACCGAAGTCTACGCTGAAATGCAGCGCCTCCGCGACATCCCCGTCGGCGACGAAGAGCTGGACTTGGTGCGCAACTACCTGCTCGGCACCATCCTGGGCTCCATAGACGGCCCCTTCCGCACCGCCGACACCGTCCGCGGCATCCTCCAGGGCCACCTGCCCATGGACTACGTGCAGCAGCTCGTGGATACGATTCGCACCGTTACGCCCGTTCAATTGCAGGCGCTGGCCAACCGCTACCTGCGCCAGGACGACCTGCTGGAACTCGTAGTCGGCTGGCCGGAAGAGGCAACGGTTTTGGGGGCGAATGGGGTTGGGGTTTAACGCAATGATTTCTATGGTTCAAAAGGGTTTCATGCGCAACACAACAGCATTGGGGAAGACGTTACTCTACCTCCTTTTACTGCATGTGTTCATGGCTGTGGAAGCCAACGCCCAAAGCCTAAACCCGCCCGAACTGTTTTGCGCCACCAACAACCTCAGCGGCGATGTGACCCTGCAGTGGTCTATTCCCGCCAATCCCTGTGGCCCGTTTGAAGGATACGAGGTGTGGGCGGCTACTGATCCGGACGGCCCTTACGTCTTACTGACCACGGTACTGGCTGAAGCCACCACCACCTTCACCCATATTGGAGCCGATGGAGTGACCAGCACCTGGTACTACTATTTAGTGCCCGATTACGATTGTCCCGGCTTTGCCGCGCCAACCTCTGACACGCTGGACAACCGCGATCCGGTTCCCCCTATTATAGATTATGTTACGGTTGTGCCCACAGGAGCGGAGTTGAACTGGCTGCCAAGCCCTTCGCCCGAAACAAAAGCGTATATTATTTACCGACAAGTTATTGGATTCACACCCATTGACACCGTGTTCGGGCGCTTCAACACCACCTATACTGACGGCGCGGCCGCCATCACTGCGCAACCGGAGACCTACTCCATCGCCGCGCTCGACTCCTGCCGGACGCTCGGACTCTTCGCCAATCCGGCGCACACCACCATTTTACTGCAACAGGATCTGGACATCTGCGGCGCTTGGAACTTGAGTTGGAACGCGTATGCCGAATGGGATTCCGGGATAGCTGGCCACGATATCCGCACGTCGATCAATGGCGGCCTTGAAAGCACGGTGGCCAGCGTGCCCGGCGACCTGCTGGCTTACAACCTGGCCATCAACGACGGCGATTCGGTCTGCGTGACCGTGCGCGCCGTGCGCGACGATGGCGTTTTCTCCAGCTCTAACACGCATTGCCGCAACATCACCAAAGTACAACCGTCGCGCTTCGTGTACCTGCGCAACGTCACGATGGCCGCGAGCGACTCCGCCGTCATCGAATGGTACGCCGACCCGCTCGCTGACGGCGAGAGTTGGCGCGTGGAGCGCGGCGACAGTCCCGGACCTTGGTCGGTGCGGGGTAGCGGCGCCTTTCCCCCGCCCCCCGCCGGCTTCTTCACCTTCAGCGACTTTCCCAGCACCGCCGGCCGATACTACCGCGCCCTGATCGAAGACAGTTGCAACGCCTTCGTGCCCTCCGGGGTGGGCCGCACCATCCGCCTGCGCAGCGATGCCAGCTTTGGCCTGACCAACAACCTGACCTGGAACGCCTTTGAACTGCCCAATGCTGTGTTACTGGGCTTCGACCTCTACCGCCTGGACGCCGGCCTCTGGACCCTGCTCGTGTCCCTGCCCGCCAGCGCACTCAGCCACGCCGATGACGTCTCCAACTTTCTCTCCGGCGACGGCATCTTCTGCTACCGCCTCGAAGCCCGCTTTGACCTGAGCCTCCCCGACCTGGGCATTGCCGAAAGCCTGATCAGCCTTTCTGATGAAACCTGCGCCGAACAAAGCGGCAAAGTCTTTGTGCCCAACGCCATCGTGCCCGGCGGTTCCAATCCAATCTTTAAACCCGTTATCCTCTTTGGCGAAACGGGCTCGTACAACCTGCAAGTGATCAGCCGCTACGGCTCTGTGGTCTTTGAAAGCAACGATCCCGAGCAGGGTTGGGACGGAACTGTAAACGGCCAGGCCGCTCCCGGCGGCAGTTACGGGTATGTGCTGCGCTTCACCGCGGTGAACGGGCAGGAGATTCTCAAGAAGGGGAATGTGACGGTGGTGCGGTGAGGGGGGGGGGATAGTTAATCAGGGACGGTAATTAATAGATTACCCGTTGAGTCTTTATTCACCCTAATAAGCTTTACAACTCGGTCACCCATAGTTTTCTCTGAAACCGGATCCCTACGTAACCATACACGAATTGGATTTTGATTTAAAATATCTATTAAACAATATGTCAAATCCTTTTTGATTTGTAAAATTGAAATCCTAACTTCTAAGTCTCTGCTACCGGCTATCATCATGGGATTCAAAACAACTAACGGTCCAGGATTTTCTGAGTATTGTCTCACTGGTTCCCGCAGGTCCGGCAATGGCCGATTTGGATAATCTTCTGCCTTTTCTATTTCGTTCGTAATGTCTTCATCTGGCCGAACTCTCAAGGCTTTCTTTATATCTGTGTACCATTTACTTGATGGTGCTGCAGGCAATCCATGTCCCATTAGGGGTTCGCGCTTTGTTGGCTCTGGCCATTCGTCTCCTACAAATTG